>Ga0315308_1000112_pt1 | contig 41222 bp, 45 predicted proteins | sample TDP3_MG_FD_203078 | JGI IMG/M metagenome (GOLD analysis project Ga0315308, IMG submission 203078) | Freshwater sediment microbial communities from Lake Towuti, South Sulawesi, Indonesia - TDP3 | ecosystem: Environmental > Aquatic > Freshwater > Lake > Sediment | place: Indonesia: South Sulawesi...
TTTGTTTCTTCTCTTCAACTGCTATTTTTTGACAAAGACTTCTCAAAACTGGACAGTGATGACAAGTTGAACTTTTTGCGAGCTTATTGGGCCGTCATAGAAGACTTGATTCCTGAAGCCTTCGAGAAAAAAACAAGCAAAGATTACATGCTCCTGAAAGCACTGGGCATATACTCCCTGCATTGGTTTGCCAGAGATATATTCCAGGCATGCCTTAACCAAGGATATGATTATGGAGATGTGGAAGTCTTGAAACTCTTGCTTGTGCCACTTAAATCATTCGACTGGAGCACAAAAACATCTCCACTTTCAGCACTTGGCGGAATGAAGGGCGCAAGCAAGGCCCATGATCTGCTGCTTGAAACGTTCAGTCACGAAATTGAGGCAATAGATGATAAGCGAACGCTGCAAGGTCTTAGAATTCAAACTTAGATTATGCTCTGGATCAGCTTCGAATCTGACTCGTATATGTGCGCCGAAATGGAATGACACGTTAATCTTCCTGTCTCAGAATGCGTTGCCTTTGAAACTTGTTCCAACAACTTTCCTAGCGCAACCAGATTTGGAAGAGTCTTCTTACCGAAATCATGACTTCTAAAAATCGCTGTCAGATTCAGCTTTCCATCCCTCTTCTTAAAATCAACAAGGACCATACACGGGATGTGCTGCGCCTTGGTGTCCCTCTCCGGCATCAACAACCCAATCGAAGCGGACTTGGACTCAGGTTTTCTATTTAGCCTATCTATTGCCCACTGGATCTGATCTATTCCCTTAAAATCAAACATCCTCTCTCCATAACTGTACCCCAATTCCTCATTCGGCTCCTTCTTAAACGTCAGGTCCATGATTTCTCGGATCAAAGCTTTCGGCGCCGATTTTTCAATCTCAGCCATTCGCTCCGTTGCATTCTGAACCTCCAAGACCAAATTCAAGATCTCTCTTAACCGCTCTTCCCCATCAAAGACAACAGCTCCTTCATTCCAGATGCACTTGACTCCCTGAACCCAAGCTTCGTATAGATTCCCAACCACCATCTGGTACATCTTTTCACTCAACTCAGGTTTTCATCACTACTGGAGCGGAGAAGACGTTAAATCTTGTTCTAGGGAATCTGTGAGAGGCTAATGATTTCTGACTATTGTTTGCGTTGCTTAGAAGCTTCAATTGTGGCTCGCGTGTACATGTTTGATGAGACACCTGCGATGAGCCCGCCGATTGCGTCATTTGTGATTGGGCCAAGTTTCTTTAAGATGCCCGGCTTAGTTTGGTCGAATCGGATAAACTCAAAAATCCCTTTTGCCCCAGCTATATAGTTGGCTATGGTCATTCCCAAAAGCTCATCGGCTACAAGCCCCGGACGGCCCGTGAATCTCTCCTTCGTCAAGCCCGGAATCAAGCCAGTTTTCGCGTCCTCCTCTGCTCGGAAACACGCAACCTGCAAACAAGAAACATTCACATCTGATAAGGCTTCAAAGAACTCTTCCCGAAGGATCTTGGCAGCCTTCTCCTTTGTCTCCACACTTGGATGAGGAACAAACAATTCCAGAGCCGCATCTATAAGATCCTTCAACACTATGCTCCTCTCCTCCAGATACTTCAACAACGGCAAGGTCTCAGACTTCACATCTACCACCAACCCTCTGTTCTGGGAGAATTCTTGATAAGGATTGCCCAAAATACTTATATTGGTTGGATAAACCATCCAGATACGAAAACAATTTGAGTCGGAGCTGTGAGCACATTCATGAACACCAAATACGTTGCCTACATCACTACGATTATCGCAATAATCTCGATCATCTCGGCAGTTTATGTCTCTGCACACTATGAAGGACAAACTGCTGACATGCGTTCCACGATCAGCGGCTTACAAAGCGACATCACGGGCTTGCAGAGCGAACTTAACAAATATCGAAACTTGACTCTGGTGGACGACCGGGGCTACGTCCTGAACCTCACGTCCTATCCGAATAGGATTGTGTCGCTTGCTCCAAGCAACACGGAAATTCTGTTTGCGGTAGGGGCAGGGGATAAGGTTGTAGGAGTTACCGACTACTGTAACTATCCATATGATTTTTCAGCTTGGATTGAGGCCGGTAACCTATCAAGTGTCGGAGACTACTGGACTCCGAACATGGAAGCAATCGTTTCCCTCGAGCCTGACTTGATTTTGGCAGCATTTGCCCAAGAAGAAGTCGTCAACACCTTAAGGGGAATGGGATACAAGGTCTTGGTGCTAGACCCCGACAACATCGATGACATCCTTAAGGACATTGCACTCGTCGGCAGAGCAACTAACAAAGACGTTGAAGCCGGCATACTCGTAAACAATCTGAGGCAAAGAATCGATGCTGTAGTCAACAAAGTAGCAGACGCCACGCCTACCCCTAAAGTCTACTACGAAGTCTGGTACGACCCTACATGGAGCGTCGGCTCAGAAAGCTGGGAAAACGAACTCATCGAGAAAGCCGGCGGAATCAACATTTTTGCCGACCAAAACCTAGACTATTTCATGCCCAGCTCCGAGGCCCTCATCGAACGTAACCCGGACGTAATTATATTCCCGCTTGGTCATGGAGCCGAACCCCCCTTCTGGGGAACCTTTGATCAGGTGAAAGCAAGACCCGGATGGGACGTGATGAGCGCTGTACAAAACAATAGACTATACACGATTGATGCAGATATTATCGCCAGGCCGGGTCCCAGAATCGTCAACGCGTTAGAGACCCTCGCACAGATCATTCACCCTGAACTCTAATAGAACCAGTTGGCAGATGAAAAGCATTGAAGAGCACGAACGGAATCGAAACTACCTACTTTAAACGCGTCTCACGCTGGAAGCTGTTACTCATCATATTAGCAGCCGCATTAATAGTCACAATCGTTCTATCATTAAATGTGGGCTTCGCTCAAATACCCTTTTCCACAATTCTCACAATACTAGCCAAGCGAATTCCATTCCTAGGCACTTTGGTGGAATCCTCGAATATACCACACTCTGACGAAAGAATAATCATCGAACTTCGGATGCCACGCATCCTAGGAAGCGCTCTAGTTGGCGCTGCCCTCTCAGCAGCCGGAGTTGCCTACCAGGGCATTTTTAAAAATCCCATGGCTGACCCCTACGTGTTAGGCGTTTCAGCGGGCGCGGCAGTTGGAGCATCTCTAGCCATAGTTCTTGGAATAGGGCTCACACTTTTCGGCGTGAACACTTTGCCGATCTTAGCCTTCGCTGCCTCTCTTGCAACCGTATTCACAGTATACAATATCTCGCGAGTTGGATCCAGAGTTCCAGTAACAACGTTACTGCTTTCTGGAATAGCGGTGAGCATCTTTTTGTCCGCTATAGTTGCAGTCCTGCAATTTATCGCTGGCAAAAAGCTCCAAACGATAGTGTTCTGGCTTATGGGCAGCTTTTCTGATGTACAGTGGAAGGACGTCTGGGCTGTTTTACCTCTAATCTCCATCGGCACACTAATCATCTATTTTTACGCCCGCGACCTCAACATACTTTCTCTAGGCGAAGAAACAGCTCAAAACTTAGGCGTTGACGTTGAGAAAGTGAAAAAGCTACTTCTGATCTTTGGCTCGTTAGTAACAGCAGCGGCGGTGTCCATCAGCGGCCTAATAGGCTTCATAGGCCTAATGATCCCCCACATAACCAGAATCATCATCGGACCCGATCATCGCATACTTCTGCCAACCTCAATTATCGTAGGAGCCTCGTTCCTAGTCATCTGTGACGCCGTAGCTCGTGTAATTGTATCAGCAGCTGAGTTACCCGTCGGCATAATCACGGCGCTCTCAGGTGGACCCTTTCTTATCTATCTCCTACGCAAAAAGAAAGAGAGCTACGCTATGTGACGAGGGCAAGACCATGACGGTATTAACTGTCGATGGCATCGACTGCTATTACGGGTCTGTCAAGGTCTTAGAAAACATGCGCTTCTCCGTGAAAGGGCGAGACTTCGTAGGCGTCCTCGGACCCAACGGATCTGGCAAAACAACCCTACTTAGGAGCATCAGCAGGACACTCAAACCGCATAGGGGTGCCATCTTACTTAACGACGTTGATGTATACACTCTAAAAAGCGTAGAAGCTGCGAAACAGATGGCAGTTGTTCCACAAGAGAGCGCCACAGCTTTTAACTTCACCGCATTGGATATCGTCCTAATGGGGCGCAACCCCCATCTAAGCCGATTCCAGATGGAAAGCCAGAAGGACATAGCCATAGCCAGGAGCGCCATGGAACTCACAAACACACGGCACCTAGCGGAAAGACCTGTAAACGAGCTGAGCGGCGGTGAAAAACAACGTGTCATAATCGCCCGCGCGTTGGCGCAGCAGCCGAAGGTTCTGCTGTTAGATGAACCAACGGTTCACTTAGACATCAACAATCAACTAGAAATAATGGACCTCTTAAAGGAACTCTGCACAAAAAAGAGGCTAATAGTTCTGGCTGTTTTCCACGACTTTAACTTGGCGGCACGGTACTGCGACTCCGCAATTCTACTGAACGACGGGAAAATAATTTCCGTGGGAGACCTGAACGCCGTTTTGACCAGCGAAAACATCAGGAAGGCGTTTCAAGTTGACACCGTGGTGAAAAAGCACCCCATCACCAACTCCCTCTATATCATCCCTATCTCAATGCCGAAACCCTCCTCACCTAGAAAGCTCTCCGTTCACCTAATATGCGGAGCTGGCACGGGAACCACATTGATGAAAATTCTGACAGAGGAAGGCTACAACGTTACTGCAGGCGTTCTCAACGTTTTAGACACAGACTACGAGACAGCTCAGGTGTTAAAGATACCAGTCACAAGCGAAGCTCCATTCTCGCCGATAACCAAAGAAACTCACAACGCCAACTTGGAGATGATGAGAAAAGCAAGCGCCGTTGTGATAACAGCGGTTCCTTTTGGCCACGCTAATCTACGAAACCTAGAAGCAGCAAAGGAGACCCTAGAAAAAGGAATTCCAACATACGTTATAGAAGAAGCACCTTTCGAACAAAGAGACTTTACCAAAGGGAAAGCAGAGAAACACCTAACGGACCTGAAAAGCAAAGGAGCGATAATCGTTAAGAATCCAAACGAACTCTTACCCCTACTCAATATATCACAAGATAAACTAAATGTAACGAAAGAATTCTCAACCCGAATCTCTGGTCATCTAAAGCCTGAAACAAATTCTTATGAAGGTGATTAGGTAGACAATCGAAGGATGGGCTACTGGTTCTTGGATGTTAAAGATTTTAGAACTGCAGAGAAGTGAGAAAATGCGTGACATAATTTTGGCTTACAACGAAAATGAAGGTAAAACGTTTTTAAATCGCTTAAAAGGCAAAAGCCCCCTTTTCATCTGCGCAATTGGAGTGACGGAAACAGCAAAAATCCCAGGCATATCAGCAGCGGGAAAAAATCCCGAATTGACTGACTACACGCCGCCCGCCGATGCTGAGCTTCTTCTACTCGGAAAATGCAGATGCATACCGGGCGTTCCTGTGACGCCTGAGGGAATACCGACACCAGCCTTGATTACCATGTCTGCGTTAAGGTTGGCGAACATACCGGCACTTGTGGTCAGCGGCGGACTTGGGATAAATCCGCGTGTTCCATTCTTGGACTTGGGAGGAAAACCCGGAGGCGACATTAGAATGGGTAAGGCTGTGGATAATGTCGAGGAAATTTTGTGGAGAGCAAAAATCGCCGGAGAAAATCTGTCTAGGGCAGCTGATTACCTTGTGGTTGGTGAAAGCATTCCAGGTGGCACAACGACTGCTCTCGGCGTTCTATTGGCTATGAGCGTAGACGCCAAGGGAAAAGTGAGCAGCAGCATGCCAGACAACCCCCATAAGCTCAAGATTAAGACTGTGGAACAAGGCTTGAGGGCTTCGGGTGTGGGGTTAGGCGGCTTAGCGAGGGACCCGCTGAAAGCGATTTCATGTGTTGGCGACCCTATGATACCAGCCTTCGTGGGAGTAGTTCTAGGTGCAGCGGATAGGGTTCCAGTTCTGATGGCTGGCGGAACCCAAATGGCCGCGGTCTTGGCTGTGATCAAGGCGTTAAAGCCTGATGTCCTAGATAATGTGGCTATTGGAACAACAAGATGGATCACAACCGATAAAACAGCTGATCTGAGGGGGATAGTCAACCAAATCGCAGATGTCCCAATTCTCGCCGCTGACTTGGACTTCAGCGAATCTAGATTTGAGGGTCTAAAAGCCTACGAAGCGGGGGTAGTGAAAGAGGGAGTTGGTGCGGGAGGGGCAGCCATAGCCGCGATGGCGAAATCAGAAGGCTCGATAACAAAAGATGCTCTGCTAAAGGAAATTGAGAGAAACTACGAGTGTTTAGTAGGATCAAAAGTGATGCGCTGAGATGCTTAAGGAAACAAAGAACCTTTTAGCTTTCCTCACCATAATCCCAGTGGGCATGGATCCAGACTGCCTAACCGACGCAGCCAACTACATGTACCTATTTCCTCTAGTAGGCGCCTTTATTGGATTATTGGCAGGCATATTCGCTTGGCTACTACTCAATATCCTCGACATCTCAATTGTCGGAATCTTGACTCTAGGCATCATTCTACTAATCACAGGCCTTCATCACACTGATGGACTGCTTGACTTCGGAGACGGACTGATGTATCAAGGACCCGCAGATAAAAAGATTGAAATCATGCATGACCAGCAGACAGGCGCTGGCGGATTGGCGCTTGGCTTAGTCACAATGTTAACGACAGCCTTCTGCATAGCACAACTAAACCACAACTTCATTGTCCAAAGCCTAATCACGTGTGAAGCCTCAGCGAAGCTTGCCATGGTGGTCATGGCGCGTGTTGGGAAATCCGCCCACAAAGGAATGAACACATACTTTATTGATGCAATGCATGGTCATCATCAGAATATTCGCCTTGTAGTTGCTCTTTTGATTGCGTTAGGGACAACGCTATCGCTTCTTAATGTCGTAGGTTTTGCCGCTGTGATTGCGGGTTTACCAGTTGCCTTTGTTCTTACAGCTATTTCCAACAGACATTTCAAGGGCGTGACTGGTGATGTATTGGGAGCCACGAATGAACTCACTCGATTGGCTTCGTTAATCGCCATTTTAGTGGTGACCAAATGGGTGTAACTGCGCTTGTGATGGCTGGCGGTAAGGGCACAAGAATGAAGACAGAAAAAGAAAAACCGCTACTAAAGGTCGGCGGCAAACCAATGATTGAACATGTCTTAAACGCCCTAACAGGCGCCAAGAAAGTAGATGAGATAATTGTGGCTGTAAGTGAACACACTCCCAAAACAACTACCTTGGCAAAAAGGTTCTCAGTAAAAGCTTTGAAAACGCCTGGAAAGGACTTCGTGTCCGACGTGCAATACACCATCAAGAAGCTAAAACTCGACACTGTTTTAACGATATCAGCAGATCTACCACTTATTACAAGTGAATTTATCGATGAAGTAATAGAGCGTTATGAGCACTGTTGCAAGCCAACGCTAACAGTCGCTGTGCCAACGGAGACGCGTGAAAGATTAGGTTTGAGTTTGGATTACGTCTTTAGTGTGAGGGGCAAAAGCTTGGTTCCAGCGGGCATAAATCTGATTGATGGAAAAAGAATAGATGAAGCAGAATTAGAGGAAGAAACATTCGTTACCGATAGAAAAGAATTAGCTGTAAACGTCAACACATCTAAAGATCTGAAGACCGCGGAGCGTCTATTTAAACGCGTTACCTCATAAGCACGTGAAAGCAGAATACGAGGCTCGAACCGAGTTTGCAGTTGACTGAAGCAGATATCCGCAATGTATTGGTGACGGGGATAGATGTTGTTTCATTAGCCGCCTCCGCGAAGAAAGCCGGTTACCGTGTTTACGCCACGGATTACTTTGGGGATCAGGACCTTAAACGCTTGTGCTATGAAAGTCGATCAATTGTTAAGCAAATGCCTAGAAGAGACTGCGGACAACTGAGTATCGACTTCAAGCCGGAAGATCTTCTTCAGTTAACAAGGGAGCTTCTAAAAAATAATGAGATAGATGCCGCTTTATTGTCTTCTAGTTTAGACGATTCCTTGGACGTTTTGTTTGAACTTAACGACATGATTCCCATATTTGGAAACCATCCCAGCGTTATCGAAAAGGTGCGTGACAAGATGACATTTTTTCAAGAGATAAAACGCCTAGGAATACCTCATCCTGAAGCAGCAACAGTTGAGAATTTTGAAGAGGCAAAAGAAAAATCCAAGGATATCGGTTACCCTGTTTTGGTTAAACCTTTAAGGGGTTTTGGAGGGGCAGGCATAAGAAAAGCGCAAGATCCACGAGAATTGGGGCAAGCATTCCAGAATGCTTCCCTCATCGATGAAAAAGTCTCAATTCAAGAGCATGTTTCTGGAATACCCGCAAGCGCTTCTCTGATTTCATCAACCAACGGAGCCATTACTCTAACAGTGAATGAGCAACTCCTAGGACTAAAGGAGGTTGGTCAAGAAGAGCCGTTTGGCTACTGTGGAAATGTAGTTCCCCTCGTGGCGATTAGAGCGGTCGCTGATAAATGTAAAAGAATGGCGGAGAGGGTCGCCTCGCATTTTGGTCTAGTTGGATCCAACGGCATAGATTTGATAATCTCCAAAGAGGGTACGCCTTACGTTATCGAGGTGAACCCTCGATTTCAAGGAACCCTAGAATGCGTCGAACGAGTCCTAGGGATAAACATCGTAGAGACCCATATGAAAGCCTGTATCGAAGGAATCCTTCCGACAATCGTAAAGAATCCTTCAGTTTTCTGCGTTAGACTAATCTTGTTTGCCCCAAATCGTTCAATCGTGCCAGATTTAAACGCTTTCAAGGAAGTTAGAGATATACCCCTGCCAAGAGTCATAATTGAAAAGGGGGAACCAATCTGCTCCATCATTATCGAAGAAAAAACGAGGAGTTCTGCGTTGAAGAAAGCGAGAGCAACAGCTAAGGTTATTTATGGAAAACTGCAGCTACGAATCCACTGAATTGTCAAAAAGATTTGCTTTTTTCAATGTCTTGACTAGCGGATGCCCAGCCACTACAGTGAGTAGAGTAGACAAAGCGGCTTTTATGGGGGTGCCTACGGCTCCTGCGATCCATACAAGTTGTAAAGTTTCAACGCTAAAACCATAGAAAAGTTGATACGTTTGGCATGGAACAAAAATAAAAATCCTAAATAGCACATCGGCCTCTAGTCCGACAAAAGCACTGGCAGCAAGAAGAAATGGCAACCGTTTCGACCCGTGTTCCCACATACCTTTTCTAATCATCAAAATTGCTGCAATAAGAACGGCGTACGCAAGATAGGTATCCCACATTCCCCAAATGGGAAGTTGCCAAGCAGTAGGCGTAACGAAATAAGCTAAAAATAGCGCAGTATAGTAAACCAGTGCAGGCTTCCATTTTCCTCTAAACAAAAATGCAGAAAGCATGGCTCCAATAGGAGCGCCAATAGTAAAAAGGAACTCATAAACATCTATGAAATATATGTAATGTCCAATCATAACTCCTATTAAAGTGGCTGTAAATCCTGCAAATGGTCCCAGAACAATTCCTGTGAGAGCCTCAAGCAAAAAATTCCAACTATACCATACCCCTGAAGGAAATTCAGGTAAACTCACAAAAGAGTCAGAAACGACATTTATAGATGCGAAAATAGCAACGAGAGCCAAAAACTGAGATTTTCTCATTTTCTTCCTTCAGAACACGCTCTGCCCAGCCTCTCCTTTTCAACATCTTCTGAAAGTTAAGCGTTGTACTTAAGTGGTCACCACTTAATCTTCATCCTTTCAAGTTTTTCGCGTTTTCCCGTGTCTACAAATTCTCTAAAAAGAATCGATGAGAAAGAATTGATGATGGGATGTTGGAAGAGGAGATTATGGTTGTTGACGATGAGAGAATTGCCTTGAACGTAAACACCTTCAAGGACATAGAGATAGCTGAGTCTATGCTACGACATAGCCCTCGGTGATCTCCGTCTCAGTATTCTCCCTGTTCAGTGCAAGCCATAGCACGCATCCTTCTGCTTGGGCTGGAGCTGGTATACCGAGCAAGTAGCAAGCAGTAGGCACTATGTCGATTATCCTTGCAAATGGAATCGTTACGCCGACTTTTATTCCAGCGCCCGCAATAACAAGTGGTATTCGTACGTCTGTAAGTTCTTGCGATCCGTGCATGCCCATTACGTAGGGAACCGCAGAGTAGCCTTCCTCTAGGAATACGATGAGGTCTCCAGCTCTTGGGTGGTCTAGATGCCACAGCCAAGCCAGCTCTCTTGGAATGACAATCTCAACTCCTTCGACGCCCAACAAAGTAAGCCACGCTTTGAGTTTATCCTCTATCGTTACGAAGTAGAAATGAACGCTTCCACCATTGTTTGCCACGATATATTCGATGCCAGCCTCCTTAAGTGGCGTTTCTAAGTCAGCGTATTTGATTACGTTCGTGAACCCATGGTCCGAAGTAACGAACACTGAAGTTTCTTCGTAAATTCCCAACTCTTTCAGCTTGTCAACGACTCTCCCTATCTGTTCATCCGCGTGTCTAAGCGTGTCAATGGCTATGGGTGTGCCAGGACCGAAATAGTGTTCCCACAGATCCAACATGGGCAAATGCAGGAACAAGACGTTAGGCATGAAGTTTTCGAGTACTGAAAGGCTGGCGTTAGTGAGCCACTCATCCGGGTCCCAGAAGTAGCCTTCGTGCCATCTTATTGGGTGTGGTGGGAAGTAGTAATATGTTCCGGACAATATTTCTTTGAACCAGTCAGGAATTGGTAGACTTTCATATTCCCAAGGAAAGCCTCTGACATTATAATGTTGAACTCTAGCCGGCTCGATAAGAACATCTGCACCTTTGCCGCTAACCACTCCAACCATATATCCCGTGATAGCCGCTGTTTTTAGCCCGCACTCCTTCGCTTGCTCAAAAATCGTCTGAGCTTCAAGGTATTCCTCTCTCCATGTCCCATTGAACTCCTCAGGCAAATCGAATTCGACTTTCACATCAAGCTGTTTATCGTAGTATTTGCCGGGAACCCCGTGAGTGTCAGGATGGGCACTTGTCACTAGAGATGGTATGGCAGCAAAGGTTACCGAAGGCAACACTGTTGTGGCGAAGTCAGCAGTTACACCGATTTCCATCAACTGCGAGATATTCGGCGTGTTCGTCACATTGATATCTGCAGCCCTCATTCCGTCCACGAGTATGATTACAGAATACTGGGCTTGAGGTGCCGCTTGCGTCGATTGGTATGTTATAACCGGAACTGCGAAAACCGTCGATGTTGTAAGGATCAAGCTTAGCACAAGGAAGAGAACAAGACATTTGTCGGATTTCTTCACCAATTTTTTTCACCTCCCTGTACTTTTTTGATCCTTCTTGAAACTTTCTGGCTTTTAAATTTTGCCTACTTTTTCATCTCAATTTTCGATTTTCAAAAAACCGGCAATGCTTTAGAAGTGAGGAGATGAACCAAAGTTCTCAATCAAGGGTGATTTATCGTGGCAGAAAATGTATTTTATCAGTTGAAGGAGTTTCACCAGTAGATTGGCGCTGAAATCTTCCGTAGCTTCTTAACCTATGGCTGCCTTAGTTTGAACCTAGTGCTGAATATACTATGTCGATAGCAGGCCTTGACGCACTTTCCGCACACTTCGCCCTCTAAACCAAGATGAGTAATGTACTTTCTACAATTCTCCCTGTAATCCTTGAATTTGTCCTTGTTTCTGAGGAATGAACAGACGTCGAGACAAGCTCGGCATTCTCCACATGAAGTCTTCACTCTGTCTCCATGAATCAGCGGGAGACTTGCTATCACCGATGCTAATCTGAGCGCGCAACTGAATTTCTCGTTAACGACAAGTCCATTTTTGCCTCGCCACCCCAACCCAGCGTTTTCGGCTATAATTCTGTGAGAAACAGTCATTCCATAGTACTCTTCGACGTTTTTCACAACAATTCCCTCCACTGTTGCCGGTATAGGTGTGCCTCCGGAAAGATTCGCGATGTCTTTCGAGATGTCGTTCAAAAGCCTGTTGAGTTGGTGATACTCCCTTGCATAAATGTTCCACGCGTCCCTATCAACGCTACCGTTCTCCAAGCGAATGTCAATACAGTCGATCGCATTCTCAGGGTATGTTAGCCCTATGCAAATAAAAGACCCGTTTCTCAGGAGCTCCCGCAACCGATCACCGCAAATATCCGCCAGTTTACGCTTCTGAACCGGCATAAGCTTGTCATAGACCCTCTCAACTCAGCCGCCCCAATGACCCCATCATACCTAATCGCGGCCAATTCTTGGTTAAAGAATTTCTTGAGTCTCAGAAAATTCTGAGCTGCGTCCATGCGTGCATTAAACTGAGAAAGAAACTATAACTCTTCCCGTGAAAGCAGTCCTCTCAACGAGACAACCGTCAAGCATGATCTTCAGATCTATTGGGCCTTAGCTTGGCACGCCATATCTCCACTTTTCCAGTGTGCGGTCTTTTTTGGTTTCTTTCTTGAATTCCTTGTAGTGTTCTCTGCATAGGTAGGCGCGTCGACTTTCACCGATTTTGAGGCCTGCAGCAACGACTTTGTCATAGGGGAGTGAACGGACTGCATCGTTGCTGCAGCCTGTGACTGTGCATTTGACGCCTTTAGCGACGCGACCCATGATGGCTTTCATCTCAAGCTAGTCTTTCTGTGTGACGTTTTCATATATTCGGTTGGCTCTCTCATAAACTTCATGCTTTTCTCCGAATCTCTGAGGGCCTATTCCTTCTATTACGAAGGAGGAGGCGGCTGATCCGACGCTGGCGCACCATAGAACATTTTTTCTGTGTATGTGCTCTGCGAGGAAGGCACCGATGAATGCGTCTCCCGCGCCCGTTGGATCTACGAATGTTTTTGACTTGAACGCCGGGATGCTGTAGAACTGTCCTTGGAAGAGCAGTTCTGCGCCTCTCATGCCCTTCGTGACAATTACGATGTCAACTGTGCAGTCACCAATTTGCTCCATTGCCAATCTCAGATTCCTGATGCCTGTTGCGGCTTGAATTTCTTCAGCTGCGGACTTGTAGATGTCGACTTTGGCAAGCGTTTCGGGTTGTCTCCACTTCGTGAGGGTAACGTGGCCGCTACAGTCGAACTTGCGGACAAAACCCTGCGGGTCAATGGACAGTACCTTTGCTTGTCTGCGCAGTTTTGAAATGACTTCCACGGGGATCTCGTTTGCGATTGGCGCAACATGAACTGTGTTAGCTTGAAGCGAATTCGGAATATCTTTTGGTAAGATTGACGGGGGTCGAGCTTCCAGTTGGAGTCTTCGTTTGGAATTCCTGTATTCAAGAGTGAAACGGGTGGTCGACGCCCCGCGAATCTGTTTGAGTCCCGACAGGTCTATGTTGGTTTTTCGAAGCCATTCTAGATACTTGTTTGAGAAGTCGTCTCCCACCTTCGAAACTATGGAGACTCTGGCGCCGAGTTTGGCGGCAGCGAGCGAAACGTATGTGGGCGGTCCGCCTAAGGTGGGGCTTGGTTTTCTTATGTTGCTTGACTTGATGGTGTCTATTGCTATGTGTCCCACAGTTACTAGATCGAACGGGGGTAGTTTCTTCATTTAGGAAACATCTATAAGCATCGTTATTCATTCGATTTATAATTAAACGTTCAGAGGACATGAAACAGTGCCATTCAAAAGGAAGAGCCGTGGAAGATCAAAAGGCGGCAAGGGAAGAAGCGACCTTGTTCAATGCAGTAGCTGCGGAGCTCTAGTGCCGTCTGACAAGGCCAAGAAGATCTCTCGACCCGTAACATTGGTTGAGCCGACTCTGGCGAGAGAGCTGCGTCAAAGAGGTGCCTACCTGCCAACGCACTTTGACACCAAATACTACTGTGTTTCATGTGCAGTGCATCGGGGAGTCGTCAAGGTGCGCGCTCGAGACGACCGACGGATGGCTTGGAGACGACCTAGGTACTAGACTATAGGAGTCCCTGTCTCCTTCTTTCTCAGCGCTTTTCTGAAGTAGATTGCGCGTTGAAGCACGGTTAGGTTTGTCAGGAAGGCAAGCAAGACAATACTCCACCATAGGGCTGCACTCCAAGCAATTGTGAGGAGACTTGCGGCGAAGATTATGATGATGCGTTCGGCTCTTTCCGCCAAGCCTATGGTCTCCATCTTTATTCCAGCAGCTTCGGCTCGTGCACGGCTGTAGCTAACCAGCAACGAGCCCATCAACGCTAGAAACCCCCAAAAGAAATCAGCGAGGCCACCTAAGACTATCCCAGCCAAGACAACAGCGTCTGCGTATCGGTCTAACACGGAGTCGAGGAAGCCTCCAAACACGGTGACTCTGCCATACAGTCTGGCGATGACTCCGTCCAAGGCGTCAAAAAACCCGGAAACCAAGAGTAGGAGCGAAGCCAGGATCAAATTGAATGGAACGTAGTGTGGACTCGCGTAAAACAAAGCCGAGACTAATGCTGCAAGTATTCCAAAAGCACTGGCGAGATTGGGAGTTAATCCAATTCGATAGGCCAGTTGGGCCTCATAGGCCATAACTGCTTGAACTTGCTGTTTGAGCTTGGTGAGCAACCCTTAACCTCGCCGTTTATCACTGTATATAAGCAGTTTATTTAAGACTGCAGACAAAGACCATAAAGAGGAGCCAAGTATGATTGACGTTACACCAGTGAAGATCAAAGACAAGACCGCGATAGGCTTGCGCGTGGAGCTACCAGATTCGCCGCCTCTTATCCTTATAATGGGTCGAGCAGGCTTTGTCGGCTGTGGCTTCATCAACATAGAAGCCGCAGAAAAACTCAATGTGTCAGCGGCTACGGTGAGCGGGGTGAGGAGTTTCGACGACGTACTTGACGCTGAAATAAAAGCAGCAACATCGAAGGCTCGAGCCGCAGGCGTCAGGGTCGGAATGAAAGGAAAAGACGCGGTGAACATGCTTATTTGATATCAAAGGACAGAACCCAAAACGCCAACAGTTACTCCAACCCTAAAACAGAAACCGTACACAAATAACGCTAAGCTAGTCCCAATGATCCACAAGCATAATGATGGCACCACAGCGTTTTCTGACATCGACACGTAATAGAAGAAGGCCTTAGGGGGTAGCTCGCCCTCTTCTTTCGGATAGTTTCGTAGCGCGCCTATAGCCTTTGACTTGTATTGGTCAAAACCACTAAGTAACGCAAAAAGGGGGATGAAGAGAGGTTCAGCTTATTTCATTTGGACTGTTTGAGGATGGGTTTGCCCTTCGAAAGCACCAGACTTAGCAAGAAGATGAAAACGTCAAGCCAGAACGCTGCGAATTCTATGTCCCATATGCGAACCAATGGTGGATCGTGGAAAATTACCATTAAAGAATCGATTCGATATATCTCCGTCCAACTCCAAAGTGCGACTAGAATGATGGCTATCGCTAATGCAAGCGACCACAGTGCTATGCTGATCTTGCGCCTTCGGTTCTCGCTTTTCATGCTTTCACCTTAGGTTGCTTAACAGCCGGGCGGCCATGGATTGGGGCGTATGTACTCAGTTTCAGATACTATGCATTAATTTGGATAAAAAACCAGTGCAAACCTAAAATGATCTTCACTATTGCTAATGCGTGTAGGAAAAAGCGTTGCACGACGGCAAAATTATTTTATGAAGAGACCCACTTCTGATTCTAGCAACCCACACTGAGCTGGGCAGAGTCTTGAAAGAGTTAGACAAGACATCCCGAACATCAAAACAGCAAGATTCAACGGCTAAGGAAAGGAATCTTCAACCTGACAGGCTTGCCACGGAAGTTAAGGAACTAGCGTTGAAGTCGGGTGCCAGTTTGGTCGGAATAGTCTCGGCGAAAGCAATTGATGACTTCCCCAAAATCCTCGTCGGATGGACAATCCATGAATACACCAAGAAAACTTCTGATATTATGCCAGACGCGAAATCAGTGGTTGTGATCGGCTATCACCTTTGGGACAAAATGCTCGAATTGGCGATAAAAAAGAACAACGAGTGGAAATATCCGGGCTACTTTGCGCTGCCGTTCTTGGCACAGACAATAATATATCACCTGCAGAAGAATCACTACAACGCTGTCATGTCTGGGTCGTTGTCGTACAAGCGTTTAGCACAGCTGGCAGGATTCGGAAACTTTGGGAAAAACGCTTTAATTATAAACCCGGTTTTTGGCCCTTGGATTCGTTTAGCCGCAGTCTTAACGAACGCTGAAATGACCCCTGACAAGCCTTTTGAAAAAGACCTCTGTGGCGCCTGCGAAGCCTGCCTTAAAGCCTGCCCCGTTGGTGCTCTGACTCCTCACAAGGTTGATGACCTCAGGTGCCTGGTCGGAGTTCACCTCGCAGAGAAAGAAAAATTCGAGCAAAACAAGGAATGGACAAAATATGAGCCGTCTCTCACAAAAAATTCTCACTTGATGTGCACACAATGCCAAGAAGCCTGCAAATACGGAAGAGAAAAACGCCAGATCTAAGCAAACTTACTTATGACTTTCCTCTGAGCCCTTGCGCACCTTCACTGCCACGCCTCTCTTAAACTCCGTCATCTCCCTACCAGTCAAAACAGCCTTACCAACTCCCAAAACCCCGTCTCCTTTGCCCACAATTACAACCTCCTCTTGAGGCCTAATCTCCGAATCAGCCGCAATCACATGCTTAGCGAAGACGCTTCTACCCTCAGCGACAAAAGGCGCAGCATCACTAGAAACTCTAACCCACAGCCTCGGCGGGTCCAACTTCTGAAACAGACGCCTGCCGCCTTCAACTGTCAACGAAAACATGCCGTCTGTAGGCCGCAATGTGACCAACAGCTTACCCTTGAGGTAAACATGCCGTATCCTGCCCGTGCGCTTGGAAAAAACAACTTTGACATCGTCAGCAAACAGCGCTTCACCGGCACCTCTGCCAAGCTGATAGTCCGCTATCTTTCGTATCTTGCCCAGAACCTCTTGCCCATCGCGCTTCATGCTTCCACCGCAAGATTAACAAACTATAAAGATAAGAGTACGCTTAAACCAATTTTGGAGTGTACAGCTAAACCATGCGCTGCGAAGTCTGCGGACGCAGAATCATAGGTCCACCATTCAGAGCTGTCATCGAAGGCGCCAAAATGCTCGTGTGCAACAACTGCGCCAAACTCGGCTCCATCACATGGGAAGCCAAAACCGAACCACGCCTAAAGAAAGTAACCAAGAGACTGCCCGCACCAATGTTACCACCCAGAAGGCAGCCTCCAATCTCCGCGGCAGAAGAAATCGAACTAGTAGACAACTTTGGCGCCAGAGTCAGACATGCACGCGAAAAGATGGGCTTGACCCATGAAAAGCTCGGCCAGAAAATCAGCGAAAAGGTCTCGGTGTTGCGCAAAATCGAGAGCGGCAAGATGACACCAGACAACCTATTAGCCGAGAAACTGCAGCACGCCCTTCACATCAAGATTCTTGTGCCCGTGACCGAATCCAAAGTACCTTCTCAAGTTTTAGCTTCACGTCCGACTTCGCCCACATTAGGGGACATCGCTCAGGTTAAGAGGGACAAAGAAAAATCAAAGTAACGCGGAGGCAGCTAAACAGACGAGAGCAATAATAGTCCAGCGGCGTCTTGATCATGAACGCTCTGGCTTGGACGAATTGCGTAGCCTTGCCGAATCAGCTGGGTACGTTGTTGCGGGAAAGATCGAGCAGATAAGGGAACGCGACCCGACCTATCAGATCGGCAGCGGCAAAGTAAGAGAACTCACGGAACTGGTAAAGGAAAAACAGGCTGAGAGGATCATTTTTGACAACGAGCTTAAACCATTGCAGGCGTACAATCTCGCCAAGGAAACAGGAGTCGAAGCCATCGACCGTTTTCAACTCATCCTCGAAATCTTCGCGCGGCGAGCCGCAACCACCGAATCAAAACTGCAGATTCAACTCGCCAAACTCCGCTACGAGCTGCCGCGAGCTAAAGAAAAGGTCAAACTCGCCAAGTTAGGTGAACAGCCTGGATTCATGGGCCTAGGTGCCTATCAGGTTGATGTCTACTTCCAAACCGTCAGACGTCAAATCCACCACATTCAAGGTAAACTTAAGAGGATACGCAGCAAACGCAGTCTGCACCGATTTAGGAGGCAAGAGCTCGGCTACTCAATTATTTCTCTGGCCGGCTACACAAACGCTGGGAAAAGCTCATTGTTCAACGCCTTGGCTAAAGAAGCGGCACGCGTTGGTGAAGGCTTGTTCACGACATTGTCAACAACAACCAGAGCAGTCAACCTCTCAAACAGAAAAATCTTGTTAACCGACACGGTTGGCTTCATCGACCGCCTGCCACTGACATTGGTCGAAGCCTTTCACTCCACCCTCGAAGAAACAATCTACTCAGACCTCATTTTACTGGTCGTCGACATGAGCGAACCGCAAGAAGACGTAGAACGCAAACTAAACATTTGTCTAGACACTATTCAGACCATAGGCGCGTCCGGCATACCTGTCATAACAGCGCTAAACAAAATCGACCTTCTCAAAGAAGAAGAGCTGCAGCAAAGATTATCAAGCCTAAAGGGGCTGGCACCTGACCCTGTGCTAGTTTCAGCTCTCTACAAAACCAACATGGCTCTACTGGAAAAGGAGATCACCTTCCACTTGAAGGACTACGTCAGAGCCTCGTTTGTGGTGCCTCTCAAAAGCCAGCATGCCTCCTTCATCTCATGGCTTTTCAACCACGCCGACGTGCACGGTGTGAAATATGAGCAAGACAGCGTGCGCGGCGTCTTCGAGTCTGTTCCATGGTTCGCAGACAAGGTTAGAGAACGAGTGCTGGAGCTTGGCGGCACGTTTGAGAAAGCCTAAAACCGTTGTGTTACGCTGGGGACACCGCTTCCGCGACCAACGAGTAACAACCCACGTAGCTCTTGTAGCACGAGCTTTCGGAGCTTCAAAATTCATATTGACAGACATAAGAGACCAGACAGTGGAGACAACGGTCGAAAAGATCACAGCCAACTGGGGCGGAACATTTGGCTTCAGCATGGGAAAACCATGGAGAGGAGTTGTCAGTGACTGGCGAAGCAAAGGCGGCATAGTTGTCCACCTCACAGCTTATGGAGAGAACATAGAGACAAGCAACGTCATGGAACGGATTAGAAGCGAGGACAAAGACATACTAGTTATCGTAGGCAGCCAAAAGGTACCGGGTGAATTCTTCTCTCCCTCAGTCTCAGACTTCAATGTCGCTGTGGGAAATCAACCCCACTCAGAAATCTCAAGCCTCGCGGTCTTTCTCGACAGACTCTACGGCGGAAAAGAACTCGCCGTGAAGTTCAAAGATGCCGAACTGAGAATTGTTCCACAAAAAAGAGGCAAAAAGATGCTTAAATCAGGAAAACAGTCGACTAAAGAACAACAGATTTAAGACTACTTATATACGTATATTAATGGAGACCTGCTGAAGGCGGCTTCAATGAGCTTCGTAGACGACAAAACCCTGAACAAAGTGGCTGAGGTCTTCGGAGACGAAGATGCCATCAAAGTCATCAACGTACTCAAAGGAGTCAACGAGACCACGGACGACGAAATCGCCAACAAAACAGGCATCCGCCTAAACTTCGTGCGCAAAATTCTCTACAAGCTGTACGACCATTCCTTAGTAGCCCTGCGCAGGTCCAGAGATGAGAACACTGGTTGGTTCATATTCCACTGGCGACTCCAACCGGACCAGCTTGAGGGCTTCATCGTCAACCAGAAACGGCGCGTTTTGGAAAAGCTCCAGATACGGCTTGACTACGAGAAGAACCACGACTTCTACCATTGTGGTTCCCCCAAGTGCCAGCGAATCACTTTTGAAGAAGCAGTAGAATCAGTGTTCCGTTGCCCCAGCTGTGGCAAACCGCTAATGCACTTCGACAATTCAAACGTTGTCAAGGCGTTGGATGTAAAGGTTGAGCAGCTGAGGAAGGAGCTGAGTGAGTGAGCTCAAGCTGCCTACCAGAAGTGAGGCGCTGAGTTTCCTAGCTAAGGCTGGCTGTTCTCGAAGCGTTATTGAACACTGCAAAACCGTTTCCAAGTTTGCAGTTAAAGTAGGCAGAGAATTCGAGAAGGAAGGGTTCAAGGTTAACGTTCAACTGGTGGAAGTAGGCGCCCTGCTTCATGACATTGGCAGGTCCAAAACACACACCGTTGATCATGCGTTGGTCGGTGCTCAAATCGCTCAATCTGTTGGCTTACCTAACGTGGTAGTGAAAATTATAGAACGACATGCAGGTGGAGGCATCCCAAAAGAGGAAGCGAAGCAGTTAGGCTGGCCAATAAAAGACTATCTGCCAGAAACAGTTGAGGAGAAAATTGTTTGCTACGCAGACAAAAGAGTTGAAGGTTTGAGGACAGTGCTTATTGGGCGGACGCTTAGAACGTACGCAGCAAGTCTCGGTAAGAATCATCCTGCTCTCGCCAGAATCAAGAAACTGCACGAAGAAATTGTGAATACGGTCGGAAACCTTGAGTGACAACCGCTACACTGCTTGAAAAAATGTACGGGTCGTTCTCAACGCAGACACTTGAAGCCATGCTGCGATCTCTATGCAAAGGCCTCAGGCTCAAAGTGAAGGTTCAGGGCAAGACGGTTCAAAACTGGATTCAGATAGAGCTGTCAGGCGAAGACGAATCAGTCGCCCTCCGGCTATTAGACAAAGAGATTGGGCTGGCGCCAAGATCAGCCGACAAAGTCAGCCGATTTTCCACTTTGCGCGGGAGGGTGATAGGTTCAGATGAAGCAGGGAGAGAGCTACGCGTTGATGTTGGTGTGTTTGAGCCAGTAGTCTGCGAAGCCTCTGTTCTCCTGCAGCGTCTGCAAGCGCAGCTTGCAGACGGAAAAAAGCTACCTCTAAACCGTTTAATCGAACTCTTCTGTCTGCGTGATTATGCGCCGTTACAGGTCAAGATAGTGAACGATTTTGAGGCTGACAGGAATCTGTGGGAGGCCGAGCTGTCCGAAACTCAGCTTTCTCAGTTTTCGAATTGTCTCGCATCCAGTCTTGACCGCTTGCTGGTCTTCGGTGCAAGCCGAGGGGAAGTCGAGGAAGCAATTCGTAAATCAAGGCATTTTCGAGATGTAATCAGAGTCGAGACTCTCGGACCATTTGAACATGCTGCATTGTGTAAACTTGGAACAGACGCCGTAGGCTTAATGCCCAAGCTTGGACCGCGAGTCCGTCTTGCCTCCCTATGCGCCTTCAGTCCTAGAAGGATAAGGAATGAGTTGAAACGGTGAGGTAGTGGTGGGCCGGGCAGGACTTGGACCTGCGACCTTCGCCTTTCCTAACGAACCTGTTTGTAAGGGCGACGTCCTAACCATGCTAGACGACCGGCCCTCGATAATTGCCTGTCTCTAGATATGGTCTAAGCGTTGTGATAAAAAGATTAATGCAGTATGAATCTATCTTCCATGTCTCTTGTTTCTGCGCTCTCTTTCGTCCTTTTTTCTCCAGTCTCTCTTTCTACCAGTTTCTATGTAGGTGCGACCGCCGCCTCGGAAGTGTTCCGGATTGAATTCAACTCTGTATTGACTGATTTCTCGGTAGAACGTCTCATAGTCTACTTCGTCTGTTGAGAGTGCCGTAAGTAGCTCATTTAATCTTTGCCTGATCTCCTGAGACGACGTCCTCTCCCATGCGTCTGAATAAATAACGTAGGCCGCATGGAACCTAAAATCACCGGGTTTATCTAACAACTTCCCAACTGGCTCTGTGGGCTTTTCCTCTTTTTCTGTCTCTGGGGCTTTGTCCATAAGGCTCTATGCTCTACTCTGTGAGAAACAGCATAAGCAGAGCTCAATTATAAATCTTGTTGATGGAGCATCCGCGAAACACAGAAATAATCATACAGCAAACACTTCTGTTGCATCATAGCGCGGGGTTGCCCTAGCCTGGTAGGGGGCAGATCATAGCCCTAATTGAAGCTGAGTCCAAGCCTGCTAAGCCTGTGGCTCTAACGGGCCGCGCGGGTTCAAATCCCGCACCCCGCGCCACACATTAAGAACATTAAAGACATCTGATATACTCAAGGCATCAGTGATCGGTGCGATTTTTTGGTCTCTATCATAAAGTTTAATTGAGCGTCAATCTTATGGCTAACAGCGCTACATAGGTGTACTCTTCATGATAGTTCCAGTTCGCTGTTTCAGTTGCGGTTTTTTGATCGGTGACAAGTGGGAAGACTTTGCTCGACGGGTGAAAGAAGGCGAGGATTCAGGCCGCGTCCTAGATAGTCTTGGTGTTAAGCGATATTGTTGTCGTCGCATGTTGCTCTCGCATGTTGAAGTTATTGATGAAATCCTGAAGTTTTATGAGGAAGCGGGGAAACGCAAACTAGCCAGAGCAGCAGAGTAACCACTGGGGAACAAGCTTTGTCAACGAGTATCAAGAACCCTTGGGCGCGAGAAACCTTCTGCATCTGCACAGAAGCACTAAAAATGGAAGTGCCAAAATGACCGCACCAACACTATAGGAGAAGGCAACACGTGTCAGACGAAGAAGAAAGAAAGGAGGAAATGGCTGTTCCGCCTGAGCCTCCTCAGGAGCAAACCAGTTTTGAGGTTCCTGAAGAGGCGGCAGCCGCACGGACTGAGCCTGAAATCCCAGTGGTCGGCGAACTTCTGTTGCCGCAGGACACACTCTTGTCAGCGGGAATTCACATAGGAACAAGAATGAAAACAAAAGACATGACCGCTTTCATCTATCGAGTCAGACCCGACGGACTCTTCGTGCTGGACGTGAAAAAAACCGATGACCGTATAAGAATAGCAGCTAAGTTTTTGGCACGTTTTGAACCCCAAAAAATAATTGCGGTTGCAGCGCGACTGTATGGGCGTGAACCTGTTAGACGATTTTGTGAGGTGACAAAGGCAACGCCTATAATTGGTCGCTTCATTCCTGGTATGCTCTCGAATCCGCTTTATGCAGGTAAGATCGAACCGAATGTCGTAGTTGTTTCAGACCCTAAGGCTGATATCCAAGCTGTGAAAGAGGCTGGAGCCTTAGGCATCCCAGTTATGGCTTTGTGCAGCACCGACAACGATTTCACTGACGTCGACATGGTTATTCCTACTAACAATAAGGGCAGGCGAGCGTTGGCTGTTATCTACTGGTTGCTTGCGCGGCAAGTGCTGAGGGAAAGAGGAGAGTTGCCCCCTGACGGCAATCCTACACTTACCATAGATGATTTCGAAGTGAAACTTACAAGGGAAGAATAACTGTGAGGCGCCGGTGTTGAAGATAAGGCGATCGGCCTACGCTGGCTCGTTCTATGCAGGCGATTCCCGGTCTTTGAAGGCGCAGATAGAAGAGTGCTTCACTCATAAGCTGGGTCCAAAGGCTCTGCCAAAAGTCGCCGACATCAAACTGAGGAATATGATTGGTTTGATCTGCCCTCATGCAGGGTATATGTATTCTGGGCCTGTGGCGGCTCACAGTTATTTTCAGCTGGCTTTAGACGGCAAACCTGACGTAGCTGTCCTCTTTGGTCCTAATCACGCGGGCATCGGAAGCGGATTGGCCCTCATGAGAGAAGGCATATGGCGTACACCGCTTGGAGATGTGGAAGTCGACACGGCCACGGCAGACGATATTGTGCATGAATCGCACCTCATTGACGTGGATGATTCTGCCCACTTGGGTGAGCATTCAATTGAGGTGCAGCTGCCTTGGCTTCAATACTTGTATGGTTCAGGCTTCAAGTTTGTGCCCATCTGTTTCCTCATGCAAGACCTACAGTCTAGCCGAGAGGTTGGCACAGCGGTTGCAGAGGCTTTGAGGGACAAGAACGCGGTGGTCATCGCTTCTACAGACATGACGCACTACGAACCGCAAAAGGCGGCAGAGCAAAAGGACAGATCAGTTATTGAAGCCATTTTAAAACTTGACGAGGGAAAAGTATACTCGGTCGTTGAAGGTCTTCGGGTTTCGATGTGCGGCTACGGGCCAGTAGCTGCAGCTATAACTGCCGCAAAGGAGTTAGGTGCAAAGGAAGGTAAGTTGCTGTGTTACAAGACGAGCGGCGACGTAACTGGTGACTATTCGGCTGTTGTGGGCTACGCCTCAATGATGTTCACAAAACAGTAGTCTGTGGTGTGCTCTTTGACTATGGAGGCTGTGACTGCTTCCGCTCCAGCCAAGGTCATACTGTTCGGCGAACACTTTGTTGTGTACGGCGAGCCTGCTGTTGTGACGGCAATTGACAAGCGCGCTTACGCCACTGCAAAGTTAAGAAGAGACAACCAAATACGGATCGAGTCCCTCAGCTTGGGTGTCTCAGGCATCTTTAAGGGAAAGCGCTTCAGACCGGAGAAAGGTGGAGCCAAGGCGCGACTCAAACTCGAACTTGCAAAGCAAGCTGTTCAACAAGTTCTGGAAAAAGCAGATGCAAAGCAAGGCATCAATGTGCGAATTGATTCTGAGATTCCTGTTTCAGCTGGGCTGGGCTCGTCTGCTGCTGTTGCCGCGTCAACGATTGTTGCAGCGAGTAGCCTTCTAGGAGTTGAACTCTCTTCCCGCCAGATTTTCCGCATGGCTTATGAGTCTGAGCGTTTGGTGCACGGCTCCCCGTCAGGTATTGATCCAGCTATCTCGACCTACGGGGGCGCATTGCAGTTTCAGAGAGGCAAAGATTTCGTCCAGCTCGGCATACAGGCTAACATACCTTTGGTCATAGGTAACACTAATGTGCAGCGTTCAACAGGCGAGTTGGTTGCCTCAGTTCGGCAGATGAAAAGCCGCTATTCATCCATCATTGACCCAATAATCAAGACTGGTGGAGAACTTGCCCTAGACTCGGTTGAAGCCTTAAAACAAGGCAGCCTGCAGGCCGTTGGCGACTTGATGGACATTAACCACGCTTTGCTCTGTGCGGTAGGCGTGTCTCACGAGTCTCTTGATCGTTTGGTCTACGCAGCCAGAAAGGGTGGAGCCTTGGGAGCTAAGCTCACAGGCGGCGGCGGGGGCGGATGCATGATAGCGCTAGCCGAAGTAGCGCGGCTGAAACGGGTTGCAAAGGCGATTGAACGCGCAGAAGGCACGGCTTTTTTGGCGCGAAAGACCGATCAAGGTGCAAAAGTTGAGTCCTAGCTTCAGACCGACCATTCTCAAGCTGGGCGGCTCCGTCATTACGCACAAAGAAAAGGAGAGATCCGCCAACTGGCAGACGATAAAGCGCCTCGCACGAGAAATCTCGATGGCACAGCCTTCACATTTGGTCGTAATCCACGGCGGCGGATCGTTCGGCCACCCATTGGCTAAACGTTATTCGATCATGGATGGCTACAAGAACGACCCTTCACAGGTCCTTGGCTACAGTGAAACTCGGCAGGCAATGGTTGCCTTGAACAAGTTGGTTGTGGACGCTCTAATACGGCATAATATCCCCTCAGTCACCGTTTCGCCTTCATCCTGCACTGTCACGAAGTCTGGTCGAATACATGCCATGATGATGGAGCCTGTCACAAAGCTTCTTCAGATTGGATCGATGCCTATATTATACGGAGACGCCGTTCTCGACTTGGATGTGGGCTTCACTATATTGTCTGGTGATCAGCTCGCAGCCTACTTGGCAACACGCTTGCACGCAAGCAAGATCATTCTCGGCATCGACGAGGATGGCTTGCACACAAAAGACCCCAAGAAAGAGTCCTCAGCTCCGCTCATCACACGTATAACTGTTGAAGAGTTAAAGAAGATGCAGAGGCACATCGAGAAGCCGAAGGCCATTGACGTGACAGGCGGCATGTTTGGAAAAATCGTTGAGTTGATTCCTGTTGTTGAAGCGGGCATTTCCGCATTGATTGTGAATGCCGCAAAGCCAAAAAGAGTTTACCGAGCTCTTAAGGGTGAAAGCGTGATTGGCACACTTATTGAAAGAGGATGAAAGAGGGATTGTCTAAGAAGATAAAGGGAAGAAAAGCTGACCACTTGGAAATCTGCTTAAAAGAAGACGTACAGGCACGAAGAATGACGACAGGTTTCGAGGAGCTGTTTTTTATTCATCGAGCCCTACCCGAAATCGAGCGCGGCAAAATAAACTTGGCAACAACGGTTTTCAATCACAAGTTCGCTGCACCCCTTATAGTTGAACCGATGACCGGAGGAGTCGACAAGGCCACAGAGATCAACGCTGCCATCGCAGGAGCGGTAGAGAAACTAGGTCTAGGAATGTGCTTGGGCAGTCAGCGAGCTGCAATCGAAGACCGAGCATTGGAACACACCTTCACAGTTGCGAGAGAAGAGGCGCCGAATGCCTTCCTTGTCGCCAATCTTGGCGGCCCTCAACTTGTCAATGAGTACGGGATCAGAGAGGCAAGAAGAGCCGTGAAGATGTTGCAGGCAGACGCCTTAGCAATTCATCTAAACCCGCTGCAAGAGGCTGTGCAGCCTGAAGGCGAAACAACCTACTCAGGTCTCATTGACAAGATTGCCGCCATTGCCAACGCATTACAAGTGCCAGTGATTGTTAAGGAGACAGGTGCCGGCATTGCTGCTGAAGATGCAGTGGAGCTTGCAAATGCTGGTGTTGCTGGCATAGATGTGGCAGGAGCAGGTGGAACAAGCTGGGCGGCTGTTGAGTATTTCAGGGCCAAGAGAGTTCAAGACGAAGTTCGCCAGCACTTAGGTGAAGCTTTCTGGGACTGGGGTAATCCTACAGTCGCTAGCATTGTTGAGACAAAGCAGCAGGTGCGAATTCCAGTTATTGCCTCGGGCGGGATACGCACGGGCATAGACGCAGCTAAAGCTATAGCGCTTGGCGCCAACCTGGTGGGGATGGCTTATCCAATTCTTGATCCTGCGGTTCACGGTGCGGAATTGGTGGAGAAAAAATTGCAGTTGATGATTGAGGAGCTCAGGACTACGATGTTTTTGGTAGGAGCGGATTCAATCGCAAAGTTGAAGAGCGCACCGCTGGTCATGACTGGGATGGTGGCTGACTGGTTGGCTGCGCGTGGATTCAAACCTGACAAATATGCGAGGCGTGGTCTGCGGATTTCCGAAGAGAAGAGGAGGCATTGATGATGAAGATCGACATTGAAAAGATGCTTGAACAGAACGCTTCAACAATCAACGAGATCATTGGCCTTTACTTGCCGAAGAAGTTCGCTAAAGATTCAGTTGTTTTCTCTCTGAATCCACCCAAATACGAATACAACCTTGAAGCCCTAAACAAGACTTTAGCCGAACCCATCTGGGACTTCATTAACAGAGGCGGCAAACGCTGGCGACCATCGCTGTTCTTACTTGTCATAGAAGCCTTAGGCAGGAAACCTGAGGAGTTGCAGGAATTCGCCATCATTCCTGAGATCATTCACAATGGAACTATAATGATTGATGATATTGAAGACAACTCGGAGATGCGGCGAGGCAAACCTTGCACCCATAGGCTATATGGTCTCGACGTAGCCATTAATGCTGGAAACGCCATGTACTATTTTCCGCTCCTAACCATGCTGAAAAACCGCCATAAGCTCGGAGCAGAGAAGCTGAGCAGGATTTATTCCATTTACACGAGTGAGATGATTAACCTGAGCCTAGGTCAAGCCATGGACATAGCTTGGCATAGGGATCTAGCGGACGCCGACTCCTTGACCGAGTCTCAATACCTGCAGATGTGTGCATACAAGACTGGAACTCTAGCGAGGATGGCAGCCAGACTGGCTGCTGCATTGTCAGACGCGAGTGAAGATACTGTTGAGCGATTGGGCAGATTCTCAGAGGCATTGGGCGTTGCCTTCCAAATTCAAGACGATGTTCTTGATCTGACGAGTGGAGAATTTGCGGAGAAAAAGGGAGGCCGAGGCCAAGATATAACTGAGGGCAAACGAAGCCTAATTGTGATCCATACGCTGGAAGAAGCAAGGCCTGCTGACAAGAGGAGGCTGCTAAATATTCTTAAAATGCACACAGATGATCAGAAGCTGAAAGACGAGGCCATCCGAATTATGAAGCGGTGTGGGTCTATTGCATACGCTGAGCAATATGCCAAGAAGCTGGTGGCTGAGAGCTGGCGAGAGATCGACAGGCTCCTTTCGCCATCAGATGCGAAGGAAAAACTGAAGGCTTTTGCAGACTACCTCATTGGAAGAAAGATCTAGCCGAGGTCAGCAATAGCTCGGAAGAAACAGAAACGGCAGGTGCGAAGGTGAGCAGACAGGAAAAAGAGGCAATTAGGAAAATTGCGCTCCTAAACGCGCTTCATTACAGCGGGAAAGCACAGTTTCAACCAGTTTTAGGAAAGTTTCTCACCGAACACCCTCAATGGAAAACCAAAGTCAAGGAAATAGTACCTCTCGTCAACGAAACCGTTGCAGAAGTCAACAAGCTGTCTTTAGGGGAACAGAAAAAAATTGTGGAGCGGAACTGGCCTGAAGCCTTAATCAGAGAAAAGGTGGCTAAGGAGAAAGCGCTTCCACCCCTGCCGAATGTTCAGAGATATGAGCGCGTTGTCACACGCTTTGCACCTAACCCAGACTGCATGATTCACTTGGGCAATGCCCGCGCCATCATTCTCTGTGATGAATACGCGAAGATGTATAAGGGCTCGTTTAGGCTCCGTTTCGAGGACACCGACCCGCGGCTGAAGAGGTCAGCTCTCCCCTTCTATGACGCCATACGGGAAGACCTGAAGTGGCTTGACTGCAACTGGGACATGGAAGCTATACAGAGCGACCGCCTGCCAGCCTACTACGAGTACGCTGAGAAGCTTCTTGCAAAAGGAGGGGCCTACGTCTGCACGTGCAGCAAAGAAAGATTCCGCAAACTAGCGTTAGCCAAGAAACCATGCCCGGACCGAGACCTGCCGTCTGCTGAGCAGTTGTCTCGCTGGAGGGCCATGCTTGACGGAACACTAAAAGAGGGCAAGGCCGTTGTGCGCATCAAAACAGATCTAAATCATCCAAATCCAGCGGTGCGAGACTGGCCTGCTCTGCGAATCATAAATCCTAAAAGGTATCCCCACCCACGCGTAGGCAGCAAATACCGAGTGTGGCCACTCTACAACTTCTCCGCTGGACTCGACGACCACCTGATGGGCGTAACTTATATCATACGTGGAAAGGAGCACCTCACCAACCAGACACGCCAAGAATACATGTATCGACATTTGGGCTGGAAGTATCCAGAGGCAATCCACTACGGTCGCATGAAACTCGCAGGTGGCTTGCTCAGCAAATCGAAGATTGTTGACGGCGTGAAGAAAGGCGTTTTTACTGGCTGGGATGATCCACGGCTAGCCACATTTATTGCTTTGAGAAAGCGCGGAATACAACCTGAAACCATACGACTCCTCATAATTGAGGTTGGACCCAAGACCGTAGACGTTACATTAAGCTGGGAAAACCTGTACGCCATCAACCGAAAACTAATAGACCCAGTAGCCAACCGCTACTTCTTCATCCGCGACCCAAGAAAGCTTAAAGTCAAAAACATTGCAGAAAGCATCACAACTAAGTTGCCTCTGCACCCAGACGATAAAAAACGCGGGTTCCGCGGGTTCAAAATTGCGCCTCAAAAGGGTGAGACTGAATTCTGGATTTCCACGCAAGACGCAACCCTGCTTAAGAAGGGCAAGTTCATTCGATTGATGGGACTCTTCAACGTTCAAATCAAAAACGTTCAAAAAGGAATTATCGAGGCAAGCTTCCACAGCAAGGACCATAAAGAAGCTCGACAACTCGGAGCGCCGTTAATCCACTGGCTTCCAGCCGGGACAGGCATTCCATGCGAAGTGGTCATGTCTGACGCCACAATCGCCAGAGGCATAGCTGAAGACGCATGCAGAGAACTTGAACCGAACAGCATTGTCCAGTTTGAACGTTTCGGCTTCGTCAGAGTTGACGGCGTAAACTGGAAACTAACAGCGTATTTCGCTCATAGGTGAGCATCGCTGCTAGGTCAGAGCCAATGAAGGCTCCTGTTAGAAAGGTTTTTCCTTCGCCATGACTATGAATGCTTCGCTGGTGCCTTCTTTTTTGAAGCCTACTTTTTCGAAGACACGGAGTGCTCTCAGGTTGGAGGGGTTCGTGCGAAGTTGTATTTTCTTCAAATCTAGTTCCTTGAACCCTATCTCAAGTAGTAGTTTCATGGCTTCGGTGCCATAGCCTCTGCCCCATTGTTTCTTTTCTCCGATGAACACTGCAGCTTCTGCCAAATGTCTTGTCCAATCTATATCTCGAAGCGCGATTGTCCCGATCAGTCTAGATGTGCTCTTTTTCTCAATGCCTAAGACCAAGTCCTTGGGGCTGGTGTTGAAAGCGTCCAGTTGTAGTGCCCTTTGTCTCACTGTTGGGACTTTTTGAAGGCCGACAAGAGCTGCAAGTTCAGGGTCATGAAGCCATCTCACATATGGAATCGCATCTGCCTTGGTCATGGAACGCAGGCAAACCAGCCTTCCACAATGTTTGTGTTCGAGCAACAATCTAGATCATAATAGAAAATGAATCGCGTGCCTTTTAGAATTTGGGCATCTTTACATAGTCGATGGTGGACTGCGTCCGCATGTTAAATTAACTTGTTGCAATAAAACCATGTGTGTTTCCTCTCTGTGCGTAGCCGCTTGTCGGTGGGTCCCAGTTTGTCTGGTCCTTTGAAAGTAAGGGCTCATGTTTATGTGAGCGGAAGAGTTCAGGGAGTCTTCTTCAGGAGCGAGACCCAAGACGAAGCCCTGAGACATGGTTTAACTGGGTGGGTGCGAAACCTGCCCGACGGCAGACTGGAAGCGGTGTTCGAAGGCGAAAAGGACAAAGTTGACAGACTGATTGAATTCTGCAGAAGAGGACCTCCAAGTGCCAGAGTGTCAAAAGTTGATGTGCAATGGGAAAACTACACTGGAGAGTTCCAAGGTTTCAAGATACGTTACGGCTACTAGCCTGCTTGGCGTAGATGAAAAGCGTTATCTCTCTGGCAGATGTTTAAGCAAACCAAAATGGTGCGTCTGAGCTTCATGAAAAAGACAATTCTGCTCATAAACGACGATGGAATCTTCTCATCGGGCTTGATGGCCATAAAAAAGAAGCTTGAGAAACACTGCAGAATAATCGTGGTTGCGCCGAGACAAGAGATTAGCGGCATCGGAAAAGCCATAACCTCCACAAAACATGTGAGAATTGACGTTGTCAAATTAAACGACGGCACAGCAGCCCACGCCATAAATGGCACGCCAGCAGACGCCTATCTCATAGCGGTCAATAAAATCATGAAGCAACCGCCTGACTTGGTTGTTGCTGGGATAAACCTTGGCCCAAACCTTGGCATTGACGATTTCCTAAACTCTGGCACCATTGGCGCGGCCTTAGAAGCGGCCATTCACAGTGTTCCAGCAGTGGCTGTTTCATACTGCAAACGAGAAATCCGCGACCGAAAGGCTGACAAAGCTGGCATAACAGTGCAGGAGCTGGAACTGGCCGCCACTATTGGTGCAAAAATCGCTGAATTTGTGCTAGAGAATGGAATGCCGGCCAACGTTGACTTGTTGTCTGTGAATGTTCCAGAGGGCGCGGACTGCACCAAACTGAAGGTCACAAGTTTATCCTACGTTGGCTACGGCGACCTTTTCAGCGAGGAGAAAGAGGGCTACAGAATCGCCAGTTGGAGACTAGCTGACTATGTTGCCACTGACCCAGAGACAGACGTGTATGTTGTCAAAGACAAAGGCTGTATATCAATAACTCCTGTAAGAATCAGGCTGCACCATGATAAGAAGGCAACAAAAACCATCTTGATGAATGCTTTAAGCATCCATTGATCGACAACATCGGATTTTGAGGGATCGATTATTGAGAAAAAATCTGAATGCTTGGCGCTTCCAAGTCGAAGGTGAGGACACTGGCTTCAAGCTCGCGCGTTTCCTTATCGCTTTTGATGAGCTTAAGGCGCGGCTTGCGCCTTCCAAGTATCCAAACATTGAGGTATCCGACGAGGGACATCTATGGTTCAATGTTGACAGCTTGGTAGGAGTTTTGGAGGTTCTTGCGTTTCCGTTCGGGTTTGGCGGAATTGAGGCTCCGTTTTTCGCTGTGTCCCTTCCGAGGAAGGCGGAAGATGTTGACTTAGGTCTCCTTAATAGGTTAATGAAGATTGCTGGCGACAACGAAGCTCAGTTTTTTGCGGACCACAAGACGGCAACGGTCGATGAAATATTGGGAGCTTACAGTCGAAACGAGCATCCACCATTGGGCTTCACTTCAGACCTTGACGAAATCCTCAGAATGAAAGATAGTGGAGTTTTCTTCAGTTACCTAGGCGTGCGCTTCTCGGTTGCTCACCAGACTGTTTCAGAAATAGAAGTCAAGATAAAGAATATTATCTCATGTCTTGAGCAAAAGTAGAGTCGCTCTGTCTATTTTGGAACTCGGAAGTGTGATTCTTTTCCAGCGCTTTCGTATCTGCCGCCGGCGCTTCTTACGAGTGATGCAATTTTAGCAAAGTTCTCTGACCCCAGGTATCTTCTGGGCTTGATTTCGATGTATTCTCCTTTGTCTTCGAACACGAGCATGTCTTCGAGTTCCTTTGGGAACAGTTTCCTAGTATCTGCCACGGTGCGTGCTGGTGTCACAGGAACTGTTGGGCTAGGTGCTGGTGGAACAGGTATGGGAGGCTTTGCAGCTGGTGCTGGCGCTGTCACTTCTTTAAGGTGCCTGGAGATGTCGGCTAAGTCTTCAGAGACTTCACGCATCACAACGAGGAGTTGATCGATTCTTTGTGCAAGCTCTTCTACAGTTGGTTTCTTTTCGCTCATGTTAACCGCCAGCTCAACCCTATTTTTGACGCTGCTCCTTCTTTTGTTTTGTCCTTTTATGGTTTAGGTTATCAAAACATAAAAGGGCGTAGTAACCAAATGGAAACGAATCAGTCAAGAGGCATAGCTGTTTGCTCGAGATCGACGGCGGTCAGCGTAGCGGCAGCGGCACAATTCTACGGTTGTCCGTTGCTTTAGCAGGTATTCTGAAACAAGAGCTTCACATAATGAACATTCGCAAGAAACGACCTCAGCCCGGACTGAGACCTCAGCATTTGGAAGCCGTGATAACTGCCGCCAAAATCTGCAACGCCGAGGTAAAAGGAGCAAAACTGGGTTCTCAAGAACTCTGGTTTGCTCCAGGCGAAATAACGGGCGGTGAAATTCATGCTGAGATAGGCACGGCGGGAAGCATCCCCATGCTTCTATTGACCGTTTTGCCCATATGTGCCTACGCCAAGCATCCTGTTAAGTTGCGTGTGGCAAAGGGTGGAACCGACGTGAAGAATGCGCCCACCGTTAACTATCTGAAGTATTTGCTGCTGTCAATGCTGGCTCGAATGGGTTTGAAGGCATCTCTGACAATTCATAAATACGGTTACTACCCGAAGGGGATGGGTGAAGTCACCATTGAAGTCACGCCGTCTTCAAGGTTCAGGTCCATAAAACTTGAGGAATTCGGAAATCTGCAGTGGATAAGAGGCATGTCCGTGTGCACCTTTTTGTCTGATCGCCGGGTTGCCGAACGACAGGCAGCCGCAGCTAGCGAGCGCCTAGAGCCAGCTGGCTTTCAGGCAGACATTCAGATTGTGAATGACGTGTCGAATCCGCTCCAAAAAGGCAGTTCACTGCTGTTGTGGGCAGAAACAGACGCAGGTGCGCTTTTGGGTGGAGACGCCATTGGAGAGTTGGGCAAGCCAAGCGAGGTTGTGGGTCATGAGGCAGCTGAAAATCTGCTGAAGGAAATAGAAAGTAAGGCTACAGTTGACTCTCACCTGGCTGATATGCTTGTTCCCTACGTTGCCTTGGCCGAAGGCAAATCGGTCTATCTGAGCCGTTTACTGACTGAGCATCTAGACACGAACATGTGGTTGGCCGAAGAAATCTTGGGAGTGAAGTTTCACATGGCCAAAGTTGGCGGTCTATATCGCGTTGAAACAGAGAAATCATGAGCGAGGCGGCGTCTGGCTTTTGGCGACTGCTAGAATAAGGGGAATCTACTCCACCGCTCTCACCCAACTGCTTCTGCAAGAGGGCTACTCTATTGTTCAGGCTTCTAGAACCCAAAGTGAACGATTTAGGCTTGAAGTGATCGAAGAATCGGCTGACCTAGACGTTCATGACCGCCGTGACTTGCAGGGGATTCACGCGTTGGGCAGGGCAGGAAACATTGATGGTTTTCTCGCCTCACTAAGCGGTCTGATGGAGGACGTAGTCATAAGAAAGTGGCCGCCCAGCGTCGATGGAATATACAAAGGCATCGTAAAGGAAGTAGACTCCTCACGCAGAACAGCCCTTTTAGATATAGGACCTGCTGTGGGCACGCTTTTCGCTATTAAGATTCCACAGGTCGGAGCACAACTATTGGTGCAGGTTGAGAGACACGACATAGGCCGCAGGACACCCACTCTGTCAACAGATATTAAAATAGCTGGCAGCCACGTGGTCTTGCTGCCGAATCGGCAAGTCAAGATAAGCAGAAAGATTTTGGAGTGGAATGAGCGTACGCGGCTGCGTCAGCTCGGTGAGGAACTGGCAACAGATAAGTGGGGAGTGCTTTGGCGCACCTCTGCCGCAAATCAGACGGTAGACGTGCTTAAGCAAGAAGTCATTGAACTCGTGCGACTTGGAGACGAGCTTGTTGAGAAGGCAAAAAGGGTTGAAGCGCCGACACTCTTGCGCGAAGGTCTGAGCTTTGCTGATGTAGAATTTCCTGCGTTGTCAAAGCAGAGCCTGGACAAGGTTAGAAAGGCTGTTGCGCCCACCATTGACGGTCACCATTACTACAAGGCTTGTGGAAAACGTGTTTCAGCAGCCTTGGACATGGCTGAGAGAATGTTGGAGAAGGGTTCAACCCACGCTGACATCGATGACGTGTTCAGGCAGACTGTTGAATTAGAGTATCCAAGCGCCAGTTCGTGGATCAGCGTCAAGCACGTCAAGTTGAATGGTGGGGTCTTGGATTTGGGTCCTGCTTTGTTGGAAACATACGACTCGGAGACATTTTCGCTTAGACTGCGTCGAGTCTTCAAGCGTGAGGGTGTCTACGACGGGTTGGCAGTTAGAAAGGAACCCGATGACTATGCAATTACTGAGGCTAAGGTTGGGGACTGGCACTTCAAGACCCGGTATTTCTCAAAGGATGGCGACTTGAAGGGGTCTTACATTAATTTGAACACGCCAGTTGAGCTGTATCCGTATGGGATTCGCTACGTGGATTTGGAAGTTGACGTGTGTGTTTGGCCGGATGGCAGGCTGGCCGTCTTGGATTTTGAAAAGCTCGAAGATGCATTAAGGAAGGGCCTTGTGACCGAAAGCCTTGTAGCATCTGTTAAAGGCAAACTCAGCGAGATTGTTAATAGTGTGAAGGTTGGTTTGGGCTGGGAGCAAAGAATTTAAGTTTCGGCTGCACTGCATGATTTATTGGAATGATTTGTCATGGGCTTGTGGAAGCTTCGCTTCACTATTCTCGGTACGTTAGCTGTTATCATCAGTTTGTCAACCCTTTTCTTCACTGTTCTCTTGTGGTGGGTTGGTATTGACTTGCTCTTCTTGCCATTGTTTGTAATCATCTTCAACATCGTTCAATGGTTGATTGCGCCCTATCTGATCGATGCCATTTATCATGTGCGTGAGGTTTCAAGGTCTGAGGAGCCTGCGCTGCACGATATGGTGGAGCGGCTGAGCAGCGAAAGTGGCATCAAGAAGCCAAGGGTGATGATTGCCCAAATTCCGATTCCTAACGCGTTCGCTTACAGTTCGCCTGTCGCTGGTTCCAGAGTGGCCATAACTTCCGGGTTGCGGGACGCCTTGGACGATGAAGAGGTTGAGGCTGTTGTTGGGCATGAGTTGGGGCATTTGAAGCATCGTGATGTTCAGGTTATGATGTTTGTTTCCATTCTGCCAGCCATATTCTATTACATCTATCTGACCACGTTCTATTCCTCACTCATGAGAAGCAGAGATGATCGAGGCTCTGGAGCGGCCGTTATAGTCGGCATCGCGAGCTTGGTCATGTACCTCATTCTGTTCCTGTTTACAATGCACTTGAGCAGGCTGCGCGAGTATTTTGCAGACCGTCACAGCGTCAGCGTTGTCGATGATGGAGGACGCAAGCTGTCTGAAGGGTTGGCCAAAATCGTGAACTACACGCATAAGATGAAACGCAGTCGCCGAGACGTGAGCAGTCACAGCTCTTTTAAGGCTTTATTCATATCTGATCCAGACACGGTCGAAGCTGACTCAGCAGCAATAACTCGGGCAGTTGGCTACAGAATCGATGACAGGCGGCTTGTTGAAGAGCAGCTTAGTAGAAAGATAACGGGCTTGGATCGTCTCCATGAGCTATTCTCAACACATCCTAACATCGTGAAGCGACTACGAGCCCTGCAGAAACTGGATTAACTAAGCTCGTTACTACACCGCCTACTCGCCGTCTCTCGCAAATTGAACTAATAAGGCAGAAGACTTGTGGTAAGGCAGCTCTAATGCAAATTGTTTTAACTTTCGCGTTCTCTATGCAATAGCGGTTTGGTGAAGGCTGAGTGGCAACGCAGATAAGTAGCAAGGTTCAAGTCCCCATTATTCTTGTTAACTTCAAAACATACGCGGAAGGCACAGGAAAGAAAGCGCTGGAACTGGCCAAGATTTGTGAAAAAGTTGGCAAAGAAACTGACGTTAGCGTGGGTGTGGCGCCCCAGCTTCCTGACATCTCGCTCGTTGCCAACGCCGTCTCAATCCCTGTTTTCTCTCAACATATTGACCCCATATCGTATGGAAGTTTCACTGGGCATGTTTTGCCTGAGGCTGTGAAAGCGGCTGGCGCGGTTGGTACTTTGATCAATCACTCTGAAAGAAGGCTGAAACTCGCCGACATAGACGCGATCGTATCGAGAACACAAGAAATCGGTTTGGTCTCAGTTGTATGCTCTAACAACATGGATGTGAGTGCAGCCGTCGCAGGATTAAGGCCAGATATGGTTGCGGTTGAGCCTCCTGAACTGATCGGAACTGGCATCCCTGTGTCTAAAGCGAAGCCTGAGGTTGTATCTGGCACAGTGGAGGCGGTTAGACGCGTGAACCCGGACGTTATAGTTCTTTGTGGCGCAGGCATAACTAGGGGTGAAGATGTTGCTGCAGCCTTGCGACTAGGCACCAAAGGAGTGCTTGTAGCAAGTGGCATAGTTAAGGCGAAAGACCCATATAGTGTTCTGCTGGAATTTGCTGATGCCATGTCGAAGGTTTAGATGGTGAAGGGATATGACCTTTGAAGGTTGAGGTTGAGTGTGCGCCTTGCCTTCTTCATCGAGGCTATATGGAAATCCTAGAAGCCACGCATGACAAGACGCTGCAGTTTGAGGCCATGGCGGCACTTACTCGCCTCCTTCACAAAGAGTTCAAGCCTGCAGCGGTTCCAGCCAGACTTGGAACAAAGCGAGACCGGTTGGTGAAAACTCTAACCGGAAACACTGACCCATACGCCAAAAAGAAGCTGATAAGCAATCAACGCGCCTTGGAAGTGTTGCCTCAGGTGAAGAAGCTGATTGCTCGAGAAACGTCGGCTGAGGCCAGGTTTAGAAGAGCATGCCTCTGCTCAATCGTCGGCAACATCATCGAGTTCGACATTCCACAGCATGAGTTTGCATTTGAAGACATTGGAAAACTCGTCGGGCAGGCCCAGCAAGACTTGGCAGTTGATGAAATACCCACGATATATGATACGGTGAAGAAGGCAGAAGAAATCCTGTACCTAACCGACAACGCCGGCGAGATCGCCTTTGACACCCTGTTGGTAGCCGAGTTCAAGAAGATGGGCTGCCACGTCACAGTGGCGGTGAAGGGCAAGCCTATCATCAATGACGCAACGCTGCAGGATGCCAAAGCCGTCGGCATGCACGAAATATCAGACGACTTGATCACAAATGGAACAGACACTGTGGGGCTCATTCTCAAGGAATGTTCCAAACGTTTCGTTGCATTATACAAGTCAGCTGACCTTGTCGTTGCAAAGGGCATGGGACATGCTGAAACCCTCACAGAAGCTAAGCTCACAGTGCCCCATGCACTATTGTTGCGAACAAAATGCCAGCCGGTTGCGCGACACTTCGGCACGGTTAAGGGGAGAAACGTAGCCAAACTTATGACTTGAGCTTTTGAAGGCAATGATTTAAGCGTAAATGATTGCTATTCTTTAAGAGTTCGCTCAGTGGGTGGTTTGCAGAATGTCTTATGTTTTTAACATTCCATTTCGGCACAATGCACAGCTGAGGAAGGTCATTGGCGGGGTGAGGCGGGATGCTAGGCTTTGGACCTTCTGGAAGTGCGCCAACGTGATGGCTATCGACCGCATGGGCTACACCGATCATGGACCAACTCATGTTAGGATCGTGGCTAACTCAGCGCTTAAGCTGCTGAGGATCTTGGTTGGCAAAGGTAAGGTTGTGCCTAGCATAGTCAAGGATTATGGAATGAAAAATGAGGATGCTGAGGTAGTCGTAGTGTTAGGTTCTATTTTCCATGATTTGGGCATGATCGTCACACGGGAAGGCCACGAGCTAATCAGCGCCTTGTTTGCGACTGAATTTCTGAACGAGCATTTACAGCGCATCTACTCCGTTGAGGAGAGGGCTGTCGTTACCTCCGAGGTGTTACATGCTGTGGTAGCGCATGAGCGACCGCGCAAGCCGTTGACGGTTGAAGCTGGCATAGTAGGCATCGCGGATGCTTTAGATATGGAGGAGGGCAGAGCGAGGATTCCTTTTCAGGCTGGTAAGGTGGACATCCATTCGGTGTCGGCACTGTCCATTCAAAGCGTCGAAATTCAAGAGGGCGAGGAAAAACCAATCACGATAAAGATCACAATGACCAGCCCTGCCGGCGTTTTCCAAATTGACGAGTTACTGAAACCGAGGATAGAGAACTCCGGGCTTAAAGACTACATTCATGTGATAGCCGAGGTTGCTGCTGGAAAAGAAGAGAAGAGAATCTTAGAGAAATTTGAGATCTGAGTGTGGTATACTTCCCCATTTATGGTCTCGATTCCCTGAAGCTTTTAAGAACAGTGCCTAAGTAACTAGTCCCTCGGAAGACCATGCAAAACCTGCTGCCTAAAATAAATCTTGAATCTGGTACTCTTGCGGATTTGGAGAAGTCTCTGAGAACTGAGTGGCTTGTGACAAATGGTTTGGGAGGCTACGCTTCCTCCACTGTTTTAGGATTAAACACCAGAAAATATCACGGTCTTCTCGTCGCTGCTTTCAATCCACCGGTTGACAGGCGTGTGCTTCTGTCTAGGCTTGAAGAGGAAATTGAGCTAGAAGGTCAGATCCGTCGTCTGTGGGTGAACGAGGAAAAAAGTGGAATTCATGGAGGGGGCTTCCGCTTTCTCAGCGATTTCTCGCTTAAGCCATTTCCATCTTTCACGTACGGCTTGAACCAGCAGCTTCAGGTTAGGAAAGCCGTGTTCATGCCTCATGAAATCAACGCTTCGGTGGTTCTGTATGAAGTGGTCAACGCCTCGGCGAGGAGACCGCGAATATCTGTTGCTCCCCTTGTAAACTCTAGGGGTTTTCATTTAGTCACAGGCAGAGGTGATATTCGGTGGAGTTTTCGGCGGCTTGATTCAACCCATAGTGTTGTTGTCGAGCCTTCCAATGGGCTTTCGACGCTGCTGCTTTTTTCGACTGAAGGAAATTTCGTGGCTGGGCAAGGCGAATGGGTTGAGTCTCATTATAGGGTTGAAGCTCAGCGAGGCGAAAGCAGCGCAGACCACAATTACAAGCAGGGGTTTTTCGAGTTTGACGTGCCGCCGAAGGAGACTAGGCGGTTTTCAGTAGTTGCAGTGGCTGGCAAGAATGAGGCTGAAGCCGAAGACATGCTTGCATTAGTTCAGAGAAGCGCAGCGAACATAGATGCCCTCTTTAGTGCACAGTTGAAGCGGAAAGAGGGTCTGCTGGAGGATTTTCGCAAACGGTACGCTGATGTGGAATTTGAAGATTGGTTAAAGTGGCTCGTTCTTTCAGCCGACTCGTTTCTTGTGAGGCGTGAGTCAACCAAGACGAAGTCTGTTATAGCGGGGTACCATTGGTTCAACGATTGGGGACGCGATTCGCTTATTTCACTGCCTGGGCTAACCTTAGTCCAGGGGCGGTTCGAAGACGCCAAGCAAATCCTGCTCACCTTTGCCCAGTACACTCGTAATGGTTTGGTTCCTAACAGTTTTCCAGATAACCCTAAAGGCGCACCTGCATACAACACAGTGGACGCGACGCTGTGGTTTGCCAACGCTGTTCTGCAGTTTTTGAAATACACAGGCGAGTTCGGGTTCGTGCAGGAAAAGCTGTGGGCTACTTTGAAGCTATGTGTTGAACATCACGTGAATGGCACATTGTTTGACATCCGTGTTGACGAAGATGGTTTGATTGCTCATGGCTCACAGCTGACTTGGATGGATGCTGCGCCGAACGCGGTGCCGATTACGCCGAGGGATGGCAAGGCGGTTGAGATTCAAGTTTTATGGTACAATGCTCTGAAAATCATGCAGCAACTGGCTCACAGTTTCAATTCTGAAGAGGAGAGCGAAATGTATGGACGCATGGCTGACCGAGCCAGACAAAGTTTTCTAAAGGAATTCTGGAATCCGCGGATCACATGTTTGCATGACGTAGTCAAGGGCACTAACAAGGATGACTCTCTCAGACCAAATCAGGTGCTGGCTGTCTCTTTGGACTTCACAATGCTAGACCCGGTGAAGGCGCTACAGGTTGTGGAAACGGTGCAGAAGCAATTTTTGACTCCGTATGGACTCCGAACCTTGACAAGCAGCGACCTACGATATGTTGGGAGATATGGTGGTGACCGCTGGCAGAGGGATAAAGCCTACCACAATGGCACCGCTTGGCCTTGGCTGCTAGGACCATTCACCACAGCTTTTCTAAAAGTCAAAGGCAATGAGACCATGTGGCGAAGTTACGCATTTGAGAGTTTCCTAAAGCCTCTGTTCACAGAGGAGTTGTATCGTGCAGGTTTGGGGTCGATCAGCGAGATTTCTGATGGCGACGTACCACATGAGCCGAATGGTTGCATTGCGCAGGCTTGGAGTGTCGCTGAGCCGTTGAGAGCTTACTTTGAAGATGTGCTGTTGAAGAGGCCAGCTTTTGAGCAAAAAGTCTTGGGTTTGGTCTGATTGGTTTAAGTCCTCTTCCTGAAGCATTATGGGCTATTATGG
>Ga0315308_1000113_pt1 | contig 41162 bp, 31 predicted proteins | sample TDP3_MG_FD_203078 | JGI IMG/M metagenome (GOLD analysis project Ga0315308, IMG submission 203078) | Freshwater sediment microbial communities from Lake Towuti, South Sulawesi, Indonesia - TDP3 | ecosystem: Environmental > Aquatic > Freshwater > Lake > Sediment | place: Indonesia: South Sulawesi...
CTGTAGACTCCAAATGCCTACACAACCACTTCATCAAGTCTCTAGTCTGTCTATTGTTCAGATACTCCCTCTTACCCTTTCGAGTCTTAGACATGCTTTCAGTTTTCACAAATCCTTCCTCTTAAGCTTTTGACAGTACTGGATTAGAAAATCGTCAATGAGATACCGATACAACTCCTGAAAGTCACAGACCAGACTTGGCTTCCCAAACTGTACTGAATGGAGAAAACCTAAGTAACGTTCAAGCTTTGCCTTCATTAAAGCCCTATGCACCTTCCAAGACAAAACCTCATAGGCCAACAATGCCGTAACAGAATGAATAGTTCACTTAGTAGGCTTCATTTCTCTGAATACTATACTATTGACGCACCTTTCGGGCAAAATTGAGACCATATCTTTCATTTCAGAAGTCCCAGTCTTCGATATGAATCTATACGGTCTAAACTTGATGAAAGACCCCTCAATTTCTACTTTATCTGAAAAGTGTATTACTTCGTCCAATTCTTCAGTTGTCCGAATTTCAAACCTCTCTTTCTCTTCTTGATTTCTACTTACTGGTTTCTCCATATCGCCATCCTCCAGCTCTTACGCTAGTATCATAATTCAACATCCCTAATAAGTTAACAGTATCCAAGAATCGAAAAGCATATATACCTATCGAGACATCTAATTCAAAAAAGATTGACTTGTGGTGATAGTTTTCATGGTTACTTGCTCTAAATGTGGCACAGAGAACAAAGATGATGCAAAATTTTGTGTCAATTGTGGAGCTGCCATGGGACGCGTGGAACGCATGGAGCGTAGAGAAAGAAGCCCGAGAGATGAGTGTTTCGGGCTTCCTCATGGAGGAGCAGTTTTTGGACTGTTCATCGGAGCAATGATCATCATTTGGGGACTGACACAAATCTTTGGTTGGAAAGTTGAACTTGGGACCTACGCAATCATCATTATCGGGATACTCATAGTTGCAGGTGCCATTTACGGAATGACTAGACGTAGATAATGGGTTTAGTTGCCATATTGCACCGAGCGTGGAGCTAAATTAGAAGAAGACAGAAGATTCTTTTCTTCTTGTGGAACTTGCTTACATGCATAATTTAAATTAAGTCTACACTTAAATAATGCATACTTTGGATCATCCTTGGTGGTTGAGGGCAACTTTCCTAGAAGACTGTCGAGACTCTTCTCCATGGAAAAGTAGCCCTTGATATTATTCACGAAGTTGAAATCACAATAGGCAGCCCACCTATTCAAGAGTTCTCCAGAGGTCGCCACTTTGATCCGATTCGTCCCTGTCTTCCTGCATAAACCCAGCTTCAACAAAGTCTTGACGGCCCTGTATGTATGACCATAAGCCGTCCCCGCCACTTCAGAAAGGCTAAGGGTACCCCACTCCTTCTCTGGACTAACCAAAAGAATCCTTATAATTCCGGAAGCCTTGGGCGAGAAGATGTTTTGCACGATCACGTCCACAACACAATGAGCCATGCTATCCATCGAGTCAATATACCATCCCTGAAAAGGATAATAACAAATTTCAAATAGTATCTGAATATTACCAGAAGGATCCATGCCGATCCCTTACAAAGCGACTCTCCTTAAAGGTTTCAAAAATAAAAAATCACAAAAAAAGAGGGCAATTGCGACCGCTCTGAAAAACGTTTTTCAGAAATCCAAGGAGAAGATCATTAAAGAAGAAACAAACCCAAACAAGAACAAAACAATCCAACCGCCCAGTATATTTGGATCCAGATAGACCGGCCTAGAACCATTGCACACACATACGCAGATCAAATCCCATAGGAATGGACGACGGATCCTGAAGCTCGACGCATAGTCTTCACCAGCCCCATCAGCCTCCTCACTTGTACCCGCACCCCTCCGAGCGCCGAACGTCCAAACTTAGGTTGCTCCCTCCCGGGCCTGGCCAAGTTTGCCTGGTAAACGTGGTAGCAGCCTCCCTACGAAGACTACTCCACGACCGCCAGCCCCAGAGGACGGATACGCATCGCTGGACGGCTGACGAACCCGATGCTCTTCTACGTCTCACATCAGCTTTCAGCCCGTCGTATAGAGGGTTTACGGTCGAGGCTCTGCCTCTCAGGGGACCCCTAACCCCCCGCCTAGACCCGCCGTCCAAGAGAAGAATAATATGCTAGAAGTATAAAAATTTGTCATCAAAGTTGCCAGTATTATGGAAGCGGTCCGTTTTGGAGAGGCAAGAAGGTTACCTAGTCGTCTTCGATGTTGAAGGCGTATTATTACCGAAAAGGCGTTTCCTACTCTTCGAGATAGCAGCAAGACTTGGCCTGTCAACATTCTTGCGGTTCCTCTTCATCGGCATCCTATACGAGATCGGCTTACTCTCAACAGGCTCAGGCCTCAGAAGGCTCTTCAGACTCCTGAAAGGGATGCCTATAGATGAAGTGTTCTCCCAATTCAAGAAGCTCACGCCCATTCAAGGCGTCCCAGAGCTGTTTGACAATCTGAGGAAACTAGAATTCAAAACGGTGCTCATAAGTTCAGGGCTTCCAAGGATCTTCGTTGAAGACCTAGCCAAGCGGCTTGGCGCAGATCATGCCTCCGGATTAGAGATGGGCATAGATGACGGACACTTAACCGGCGAGATATGGGGAGATGTACTTAAACCCGGCGGAAAAGCTATCGCCTTGAAGAAAATCCTAGAGAGAGAGGAATTGTCTTCGCGTAATTGTGTCGTGGTCGCTGATGACAGAAATAACCTTCCGCTTTTCAAGCTGTGCAAGATGAGCATCGGCTACAATCCAGACTTCGTGCTCAGCGTAAAATCGGATTTTGTGGTGAAAGGCGACTTATCCATGGTATTACCGCTTCTAACGGGGAAGGCTCCGACACAGGTTGATCGAACCCTCTCACAGAGCGAAGTCTTGCATGAAGCAATACATATGAGCGGCATATCTGTCTCCTTCATCTGCATGTATCTGCTCAGTAGCCACACGGTCGCTCTTTTGATAATGGCAGTCACTTCGGTCTACACGATATCCGAGATTCTAAGAATGCTGGGAAAAAACCTTCCTTTCTTCTCAACAATAACCTTGAAGGCTGCTGACAAGTCAGAGCTCCAAGAATTCGTCACAGGCCCGATATTTTACGCTTTAGGCATGATGCTCTCTCTTCTTCTTTTTCGTGCTCCAGTAAGCTACGCTTGCATAGCAATATTAACCCTCGGCGATGGGTCTGCCGCAGTCTTCGGCAAGAGATTCGGAAGGACCGTCTTCCCGTTCAACAAAGGTAAGAAGATCGAGGGATCACTCACCGGCTTGGTCTTCGCTTTCTTGGGTTCACTCCTATTCATAGATCCCACAAGAGCCTTAATTGGCGCCTTTGCAGGAATCTTGGCGGAATGCCTGCCCTCGCCAATTGACGACAATATTACAATACCGTTAGTCTCAGGAGTTGCACTAGCGTTGACCTTCTAAAGCGTCTCTTTTAGGATCTTCATAAGCATGGGCATCAACAGGGTACCACGCTCTAAGGTGCCTAGGCTTCCCCTCCTGCACTCGGTTTCAGAAAACCTCTTGACACCATCACCGGGAACCTTATCACCTGATATGAGCAGCGGAACAGGATCGTCACTATGAGCCTTCAACTTGCAGGGGGTTGCATGGTCAGCCGTCAGGCACATGATGCAATCACTCAAACTTATCTTCGGCAGCAATTTTCCAAAGAAATGCCCGTCAACGCTCTCAATGAGTCGGGTTTTAAGTTCGAAATCCCCGTCATGCCCAGGCTCATCTGGACCCTTTATGTGTATGTAGAAGCAGTCGAAGTCAGCAAAACTCTCCAGTAGTTTCTTTACCCTGAGGGAGAAGTCCGCCTCATAGTTCCCCGATGGAAGAGGCAGATCCACCATCTGCATACCGGCTAACCTTGCGATGCCTCTCTCAACAGGCATGTCGACGAAACAGGAGAATCTGACACCGTATTTCCTGTTTATATTGAAGAAATCAGGCAGGTTACTCCCACCATCCCTTGTAAGTATGACATTTGCGGACGGTTTTCCCTCAGCTGAACGCTTCCTGTTCACTATGTGCCTTTCCAGAACAATGTGACTCTTCTGAACAAACTCGTTGACCAATTCAGCAGAGGTTTTCGCAGCTTCATCATCCTCTAAGGGTTCACTATTCACAAGCGTCATTTCGGCTCCAACCTTCACCACTCCTAGACCTTTAACCCTCTCATATGCGGGATCGGTATTCGTGATCTCGCCCGAGAGAGGACCCGTCTTGCTTCTAATCACCAGGACGCCTCTGTGCCCAAAGGTATTTTTGAACTCGAACTCCGCAGGATGCGACTCAAGCCTCACTTGTGCATTGACAGCCTGAGCTAAGATCTTTGCCTCCTCTGTCGTGAGGCTTCTACCAACCCTCCTGTCCAGTATCCTTCCGCTTTGATCTATGGTTGCGAAGTTGCATCTCAGGGCAAGATCGCCGTTCTTCACATCCAAGCCGGAGCCGAGAGCCTCTATCGGTCCCCTTGCGACATGGCACTTGAACGGATCGTACCCTAATATGGAGATAACAGCTACATCGCTTTCAGGAGCTATTCCCTTGCCAACCGTGTACATTAGCCCAGTCTTGCCTTTCTTGGCAAGCGTATCCATGTTCGGAGTCTCTGCGGCTTCCAGAGGTGTTTTATCACCTAGCTCCTGGATAGGTCGGTCTCCCAAGCCGTCTATGACCACGTAGATCAGCTTCAACCCATTATCCCCTTTCCAGATCAATTGGCAACGCAGTCTTAAATGGTTTTCACATAATTCTGCGATCGAATTCAGGCATAGGCGGAAAAACTTATAACATAACGCAACCGATAATCGTGCATAAGTGTGGTGGAAGAGCCCATGCCCGTTCTCACAGCAGATCAATTAACAAGAATCGGAACTGAGATATTCAAAGCCCAAAGAGCACCCGAAGACGAGGCAAAGATCGTCTCAGATCTGCTCGTCAAAGCCAACCTTGCCGGACACGATTCCCACGGTGTGATACGCATCCCCCAATACACAAAGGAGATTCAAAAAGGCAAGATCAACCCGGGAGCACCCATTGAAGTCCTACGCGAAACCCCTTCTTCCGCATTGCTAAACGGCAGCTGGGGCTTCGGGCAAGTGATCAGCGTCAAAGCTATGAAGATGGCTATACAGAAGGCGAAGACGAGCACGGTCAGCGTGATATGCGCGTACAACTGCAACCATGTGGGTAGACTTGCTGACTATGTTATGATGGCGGCTGAGAACGGGATGATTGGAATGGTAATGGTGAACGCCAGTAAGATCGTAGCCCCATACGGAGGGATCGACCGAAAGCTGAGTACCGGTCCCCTCGGCTACGCTTTCCCAACGGATAAGGAAATGCCGTTTGTCTTGGACATAGCTACAAGCATATGCGCAGAAGGCAAGATTAGAGTCGCTCTTCACAAGGGCCAAGATTTGCCGGACGGATACATAATAGACAAGAACGGAAAGCCCAGTAACAACCCTTCAGACCTCTACGAGGGAGGCGCCATCTTACCTTTCGGACGCGAGGTTGGATACAAGGCATTCGGGCTTGGCCTTGTCATCGATTTTTTCGCCGGGATACTGGCCAGATCGGGCCCGGCTTACCTCGACAATAAGAGGGGAAACGGCGTCTTCATGGAAGCCGTAAACATCGAGAGCTTCATGCCTCTTGACCAGTTCAGAAGAGAGATGGATGAGCTGATAATTGCCATAAAGAAATCGAGACCGATGCCCGGATTTGAGGAGATTATGATCCCCGGTGAACCAGAGTTCAGAACCGAACAGAAGAGACTCAGGGAAGGAATATACGTCCCGGAAAAGACATGGGCAGAAATAACCGAAATAGCAACAAGACTCAAGGTAGATATCGAAAAGCATGTTTGATTGGAAACTTTTTAGATTCCAACTCTTTAATAACGCTATCTGAGGAGGAGATCTGCATGAAGATAAAGGATATTGAGACTTTATTTGTCGATAGATGGTTGCTCGTTAGGGTCCACACCGACGAAGGAATCACGGGGTTAGGAGAGTCGGGAACCTGGGGATACCTTGAGGCGTCCGAGAAGGTGATACAAACCTTTAGAAGATACCTGATAGGACGAGACCCCCTCAGGATAGAGCATCACTGGCAGTACATGTACCGCAACAGCCACTTCCGGGGTGGAGCGATAATGGGCGCGATAAGTGCGATCGACGTAGCGTTGTGGGACATAGCTGGAAAACAATTCGATGTGCCTGTGTACCAGTTGCTCGGTGGCAAATGTCGCGACAAAGCAAGAGTATATGTTCATGCCTTCGGGGATACAACAGACGAATTGGTCGCTGGGTGCGTAGAGGCGAAGAAGAAGGGATTCACAGCTGTGGGCCACCTTTCGCCGTTCCTCGATGAGCCGCGAGAGCGTCCTTACTTCAAGACGCATGCGGAGAAGATAGCTGAGGCTGCTGAAAGAGTTAGAAGGTTCCGAGAGGCTGTAGGAGATGAGGTAGACATGTGTATAGAGATTCACAGACGCCTCACGCCAGCCGAGGCCATCGCTTTGGCTAGGGAGATAGAACCTTTCCACCCCTTCTTCTATGAGGATCCCATACTTCCCGACAACCTTGACGCTATGGCTGAGGTTGCAAGCCACATCAACATACCAGTCGCAACTGGGGAGAGACTGCACACGATCTTCGAATTTGAGATGTTGCTGAAACGTTGCGCGGTCCATTATGTCCGTCCGGATGTCTGCATGGCCGGAGGACTCACTCATGCTAAGAAGATTGCTACACTCGCTGAAGCACACTACGCTGGAGTGGTGCCCCACAATCCCCTAAGCCCCGTCAGCACGGCAGCCTGTCTCCAACTCGACGCGTGTATACCGAACTTTAGCCTGCAAGAATATCCGTTCAGCCCGAGGACGGAGAAGGAACCTGGACATGATCTGTTGAGGGAACCTCTGAAAGTTGAGAAAGGCTACCTTCTGATCCCGGACGAGCCCGGCATAGGGGTCGAACTGAACGATAGAGTATTGGAGAAATATCCTTACATTCCTAGGGAGTTCGTCACGAGGCTACATGAGGACGGATCAGTTGTAGATCAATAGTTTCTGTCTGCTCAATCAAGCATGGAATGAGACCAGATTCCTAGACGACGAAGGCTTCGCGGCTCTATCTCTGGCTAAGAAGGAGTATTGCCTGAGCAAGGTCTCCATTCGTCTCTTCAAGCGCAGCCCTTGCCTTGTCTAAACCCACGTTTGCCTGCTGGGCGACTAGCTGTACATCCTCATCTGGTATACTCACCTTCCTTGCCTCTCTTTCAGCAGCTTTCTCGGTGATCTCCCCGCCGGCAACCTGAAAGATTTTCTGCCCTTGTAGATCGAGAACCGAGACTTCGGGGTTCTCGATGATTATCTCCTTCGTGCTTGTCCGAACGACAACTTCCTGAACATCGGGCAAAGCAGTCATATTCAACCCCATGCGTTGCATCATCCTTCTAGCGTCTCTCGAGCTTATCCTTCGCAACCCTTTAACCTCCCGTAATCAATTCAATGTTTACTAGACTTTTTAAATTTGTCTACGTCTCCCGTATGCACTTGATCGACGACATCTCTTAGAAATTCGCTTTCTCCACAATTGCCTTGGCTTTGTCTTTAACAATATCTCTGTCTTCAGTTAGCTTCTAACGTAGCGCTATGAGTTGTAAGGAAAAATATCTGAGTCTCATAGTCTTAAGGTTCCGGTGTGTCCCCAAGATGGGTCATTAATATAAGTTTGCAGGACTTCCAGTTTCTTCTTCACTTTGAAGGGAATGATATGCGGCCTTTCGAGTCTATTTTTGCCAACAATGTCTTTTCCATTCTAACCGCTTCACCAATATGATCTTAACCGAGAATATGGATTCCTAAACATTCTTCCTTAGACAGATGACAGCTCCTTGTCTGTTTCTGCCGCGCCCATTGAGTGAAACGCTAGAGAGGCATCAAACGTTCAGTAGGTTGCGGCTTTAGTATCTTCCATACTTTTCAACGGTCTCAACCATGGTTCTCAGGTTTTCGATTTTTGCGTTCGCCGGAACTTCATCGCCGGTTGTTAGGACGTAGCCTCCTCCTTCCATCCCCTCTTCTAGACAACGAAGCGTCTCTTTCTCAGCCTCTTCCCGACTTCCAAAAGCTAGAAGCACCGGGCTGAAGTTGCCCATGACGCATATCTGCTTCCCATATAGTCGCTTCGCTTCTGCTAAGGTTATGTTGCTCTGTAACTCGAAGGGTTCTATGAAGTGTGGTTTTGCCTCCAGTGCTATAGGAATGAGATCTCTGATTTTTCCAACCATGTAAAAGCCCACGTACTTACCCGCTTTCCTTACAATGTCAACAGTTTTCACAATGTCTGGAAGTATCCACTCCCTAAAGTGACTAGGGCTCATGTCGTAGGCTCCCCAAACATCGTAGTAAAGCACCTCTGATGGAGATTCCACGAATGCTTCAACCTCTTTTACCTTGACTTCTTGAAGAACGTCCAGAACGTCCTTAACGATTCTAGGCATCCGATACAGATCGACCAAAAGCTTCTCGGGTCCACGAATTCCGCATAAGTGACTAAAGGAGCAACCAACTCCCACGTTTGGCACGCCATCGTCGCCCATAGTATTGTAGGCTTCTACTACTTCACGAAGATTTGGATTTGCCCGTTTGACGAACTCTTCTAGGTGAGCCTTGTAAGTCTCGTAATCCTTCTCGGTCTTTACGAAGTATTCCACTGTTCTCTGCAAAGCTGGGTCGGATGGGACGACGCCATACATGACCTTCGAGGTTATGTTGCCGAAAGGCGTTCTAATAATGTGTTCGTAAGTCTCCCTAGCCCCCTCTTTGTTAACCAGCCCAGATTCATATCCCCATCCACTCGGCCATCTCACGTCAAAACCGATTCCGAGAGGTCCTCTAAACCAGATGGAACCCACCATACTATGGGCTTCAAAGACGGCTTTCCAGCCTGTACGACCCAAAAGTTTACAGGCAAAACGATCGTGGATGAGAGGAGCAACCGGAACCATATCTGGAACTTCTCTTCGAACAGCTGCAAGAAATCTCTCTTTTCTGTTCATACAGACACCTTTTCTGTAAACATTGACTTTCGTGATATTAATGCTTAATGTCCCAGACAGTTCTATTTCCTATGTCACGACTGATGTGTCGTCGTCTTTTCCGCCTACAACAGATGGAAAGAAAAATCTTTCGGTAAGAAAGAAGAATTGAAGGACTCCCGCGTAGCGCTTAGATTTTCATTCTGATTGTGGATATTCCGAAAGCTTTGATGGGCGCCGTTACGGCATTCTGCTGGTAATCCAATAGTTTCCTGTTTTCCTCTACTAGGTTAGTTAAATAAGCTTCTCGGATATTGACAAATGGAAGCGTCACGGTCACCGTCGTGTCGATCCCTTCTGTCTCCATAAGCCTGATGATGATGCCATCCTTGTCTTCGGCGACTTTTAAAGTGAGTAGAACGACGTTTGATTTGTCAACTTCGCAGAAACTCTTTGAACAGGGCAGTGAGCCTTTTGTTTTGCCCATTGCGAAGATGGGCATAAGCGGATTCTGAGTTTCCCACCCGAAGTCTCTGGCTCTTGCCTTTATCCTGTCGCCTTTGTGACTCATGAAGGAGTATCGGAACAGAACATCTGAAACCTGCATTGGCTGGAAGTTGGTACGATAGTTCGTGTTCATGACATAGGAGTAGACGTATCCCTTCTTGATCTCTCCAGGTTTTAGAAACTCATGTCCGTATCCTAAGTAAGCCAGGCCGTGGTGAGCCCCAGATAAGTAACCTGGCCATAAGCCACCGAACTCCACTAGATGAGCTTCGATGCTTGACCATGTAACGCCGAAGTTCCTTTCAGATACGTCCGCCCAGTGCTGTACAGTGTAGTAGTCGGTATTGGATCCGGGTAACTGATCCTCGAAAGGCGCAATCACCGCATCTGTTGCTTCAAACTTTATTCTGGGATTGCTTATGTTGAAAGGAAAGGCAAAGTAGATCTCAAGCAACGGAGTGGAATCCTTTAGAAGCCTATTGGCTATGTCTATTCTCTTCAATCCGTCGTATGTCGTTATTTCCTGAGTTCTCTGAGGGCATCCAGCTCCATCGCCTTTCACTATTAGACTGCCAACGATGGGTCCAGTCTTGCCCTTTTCAACTACAGATTCTTGTGCAGGTTCTTGTTTCCCATCAGTGACCCAACGGGCTATATATTGATTGAAACCATGAGGCGCATCCTTATCCACAAGCTCCATGTCTAGTTCCTTATCGTAAATGCTTGTTACTACACCTGTTTCCGAGTTCACTGAGATCTTGTAGAACTGATTTTCGAGGGAGGTCTCGTTGACTTGTATACTTGGTGGGAAATCTGTCCTCTGTTCCGCCGGCACGATTCTATACGTCTTGTAGCCTAGCGAAGGGACATCCTTGGCTACGAATACTAGTTCAAGAAGGTGTCTACGGTCCACTTGACCAAGAGCGTATCTGTGTCCAGCCATCGGAGTTGGAGCTTGGGGCCCAGACAGTTCAATTATCTGATACGGTACCCTCTCCCTTGAGTCCTCATCTATCAAGTCGAAGGGTTTCTCCAGTAGATCCATAGGCGGATTTACAGCGTCTCTTCCTATCGCAGTGCTGGCCACAAGGATCGGAGGCTTCTCATCCGTCCTTTCAGACCAGTCTTCGGGGAGTACATAGAGTGTATGCATGGGGAAACCACAGGGACTAGGCTCTCTAAGGTATGCATACACAATGTCTGTCCTCTTCCAACATAATGGGTTGAAAACTATGATATGGTAGCCTTCCTTGGAGAGGTCAACTTGGTCAACTATCTTGTTTAGGCTTTTTGACAAGGAGTCTTGAGTCAAAGCTGAGGCCATGTGGGCATATCCGCACTTTGTGTTTATCGATGAGTCTTGTGCAGGTCCAATCGGATGGTGCATCCCCCAACAATGCTCATCATACATAAGGATATTTTCAAAAGCTTTTTCCAGACACTCTTGGGGGTAACGATAGTCCGACACCGTTGCAGCTATTGCACAAAACTTTTCTGCTGATGAGATTCTCTCATGCGTGATCCTGTTGATACCGCTTTCCAACGGCGTAGATGTTGCTCCGACAACGTAGTCGGTGTGGGGCATATCCCCTCTGAAAGTTGGGAGTCTATCCGCATATTTGCTTTCTACATATTCGAAGAAGTCAGAGTTCGTCGCCACGACGATCTTGGGATAAGCCCATCGTTCATTCCATTCTTTGGCTATGAAACTAGGTTTGACCGTTGGTGGAGAATTATCGCGGTGTCCCCCCTGCACGCGGAAAGTTATCGCGTCAAAAAGGTATCCCTGATCCTCAAGCTCCCTCAACCTTTTTGGAAGCACCTTGTAAGTCTGTTCGTAATCGTTAGCAAAGAACATAGCTGAGTCCCAGCCCATTTTGCCGTACCAGAACAGAACCTTGCTTCCATCCGGACCCACCCAGTAGAACGCCTTTGGTCCCCCGTGGGGAGCGAACTCCTCTTCATCCCAGTTTGGGTGATGCTCACCGAAGTACCAACGCGGTAACGCGACAACAAGATACCTCACTCCCGAATTTGCCAGAACGGTGGATAGTCCCCAACTTATCCCAGGTATGTCATTAATCTCGGCAGATTTGATGGGTATGCCATAGTCTCTTCGAAGTTTAAAGGACGGGTAGAGCAACCTGATGAGTTCCTCATGGCTGCACAACGCGGTTATTTCATTCGCGTAGAGCGCTCCGACCTCGATCCTTCGATCTTTCATCAAACCTACGAGCTTGTCAACCACTTGCTTAGGTCGACTCTTGACATAGTTGAGAATAGACCACGCTGTCTCAACTTGGTATCTAAACTTCGATTCGTCTGGCCAATCAGAAGTCTGGTCGCAGAACTTGAGCACCGAATCGTAGAAACCATTGTACTCCTCTGAGACGTTTTGAGGCAGATCTGTGTAGGCTGGATCATGATGAGCTCTTTGGATGACGTAGACAAGCCAGTGCCTCTGAGGCTTCCATGGCGTAGAGGCTTCATCTTGCAGCTCTCCACCCGCATAGAGCCTAAATCTAACGTCTATAGGCTCTTGAACATCCGGAATCGGAACCATGTATTTTCCTGTTCCGGTACTTACGTTTCGAATGCCAGTAGTGTATGCTTTGGACTTGATCCCCACCTCCAAACTAGAGCCAGTTTCTCTACCTTCATTGGATATAGTAAACTCCACTAATTGCTTCAGTCCATCCTGCTCCTGCACGAAGAAAACAGTCGGTTTGAAACTCTCTATCTTAAGTGACCCCAAGTAAACCCCCTCGAATAGGAGTCTACGAGCAGTTGGATATTTATGCTTTGTCTGATATGACACATTCTCCAATTCGGGGTTCTGGAACTCAAGACATGCGCGTGCCCAACATTCACCGGCGTTAAAGTATTCTTCTGGCCACCTCGTGGACTCCTTCAATGATCGATTCTATATCATCTTCGGTTAGAAGCGGGCTCACATCCATATGCACGGTTTTGCTTAAGAGATCGAGCGTTTTTGAACACATCTCCTTGTTGTACTCAATCCTGCCCTTGTAGTATGGACATGTAAAGGGACAGCCCTCTTCAGTGAACGTACGCTTCTCAAGTAGAGGATCCCAGTATGTGTAGACATGCCAGTCTGGTCTGCTAGGTATATAGGCCACATGGGTTCCGTATCCTGGTCCATCTATATTCTCGGCACGGAGGGCCTCAGCGAACCTTCGGGCTTTCTCAGCAGTCGGAACGAAGAACATGAGGCAGATTCCAGTGTCGCCCTTCGGATCAGGTACCTCTCTGAATTCTATACTGTCTATGTCTGAGATCCCTTTCTCTATTTTCTCCTTATTCCTTCGCATAGTGTTTAGAACTTTGTCCAGCTTGTGCAATTGCTCAGTTAATATCGCAGCCGAGATTTCATTCATCCTATAATTTAGTCCCATTATCGGCTCGGCTTCAAATCTCCACCAGACTTTTGGTCCCTCTCTCAATGAGGCTACGTCATGCATCATTATGCACCTCTCGAAGAGGTCTTTTCTATTGGTTATCAAAGCTCCTCCTTCGCCAGCCGTGATTATCTTGTTCAATTGGAAGCTGAACATTCCGATGTCTCCGATCGATCCCAGCTTCCTGCCTTTGTATTCCCCTCCGCATGACTGTGCATTATCCTCAATAACCATCAATCCACGGTCCCTTGCTATCTTCACAATCTCGTCCATCTTACATCCGATTCCACGCATGTGAACCGGCATGACAGCCTTTGTCCTCTCATTTATCTTCGACTCGAAATCATCAGGGTCTAATGTCAAAGACTTGTCGACCTCCGCAATGACTGGGATCGCCCTACATGCCACCACGCTGAGCGCTGACGCTATCCAAGTGTAACCAGGGACTATAACCTCGTCACCAGGTCCTACTCCTGCGCTAGTTAAAGCAATGCAAAGCGCTGGAGTCCCAGATGAGACAGCTAACGCGTACTCAGTCCCCATGTATTCAGCGAATTCTTTCTCAAACTTCTTCGTCTTATCAAGACTGCCTTTAGGTCCATAGTATCGGAAGAGAGCTTTGGAATCCAGAACATCCCAGATCGCCTTCTTCTCTTCCTCTCCGATCATCATTGCGCCCGGAAATGTTGGTGGAAGAGGCCCATTTCTTAAAGGTTTCCTGCTCATGTTTATTCCAACCTGAACCGAATCGTCGCTTTGAGTAGCATATTTTTCGTGATGACTATTAAGCTTTTTTTGGAATCAAGCATAGAACATATGCTTTCGTGATTCGCTCTGTTTTGACATGATCGGCAGTATTTCTTCATCGCATGTGACCCAATGCGCCCAAACTCTTATTAGCATACAAGTCGAAATCAGAAACTCATAATGGTGGAAGTCATGTCAGGAAATGAGATTGCTCCAGAATTACGACAAGAGAAGATATTTCCTTTTGGCACTCACTTCTACCGCGAGCCATCTAGGCCCCTGGACGAGTTAAGGCATGATATGCGTATCGTGAAACAGTTGGGGTTTAACATGCTCAAGCTCCAGGAGTCGTGGTGCATCGACGAGAAGAGAGAGGGAGAGATCAACTTAGACAAGGTCCAGGCATTGATAGAGGACGCTGAGCGGCTCGGTCTTTACATTTACTATGGTGTGACGATGGAGCAGGCTCCAGCTTGGCTCTGGAAGAAGCACCCAGACTGCCGCATGGTCTATAGCACAGGCGAAAAACATGAGGACCCAACACAGTATCTTCTGCCAAGCGATGGTAAGCCGGGGCCATGTTGGGACCATCTTGGTGCTCGCGAAGCCGGTAAACGCTTTATCGCTGAAACGGCCCACAGACTAGGACGACACGATAACATCCTGGTCTGGAACATATGGCAAGAAATTGGGTTCTGGCCTATGCGTTCCATTCCAGGTTCACTAGGCTTCTGCTATTGCCCACATACTTTAGCCAAGTTTCGAGAGTGGCTGAAAGGAAAATATGGCGATGTAGACTCGCTTAACCGGGCTTGGCGCACAGGCTACGGTGATTGGGACGAGGTGGAGCCTCCCCACATATACCCATACGTGCCACCCTACGTCGACTGGCGCTACTTCATGGACGACATCTACCTGACAAATGCACTCAGTTGGAAGGCAGAGGCCTTCCGAGCTAACGATCCTAAACACCGTCCAATCTTCAGCCACCTGAGTTCACCTACAGTCGGAAGCGGAGCAGAATGGCGGTGGGCAACGCAGAGCGAAGTCTTCGGAAGCTCGTGCTACCCTTGCTGGCACCCATTCGACGAGTGGAGTGCTGGATCTCCCAAATCAGGCCAACCGGTCTCCCGCCTGAAAAGTCTCTCACAAGAGGTCGAATGGATATCTTTGAGGTATGATTATGCAAGGAGCGCAGCCGGGCCGAACCGTCAATGTTGGGCAGCCGAGTTTCAAGGCGGACCCATATCAACCTCCTTACACTTGGGGCGCGTTCCATCTCGTGAGGATATCCGACGTTGGGTTCTTACAGCTCTCGCTTCAGGAATACAGGGGCTCTCTTTCTGGAATCATAGGGTTGAGATCTTTTGGTCTGAGGCCTACGGCTTTGGTCTTTTGGACGCTCATGGGGATACTTCTCTGCGCGCCGATGAAGCTGGACGACTAGCCAAAGCCGTTAATCGTTACCCCGAACTCTTCCACTTCAGCCGTGTACCCGAAGCAGACGTGGCGATCTTCATCAATGAGGACCTTTGGCACTTCGCACAGGCCACGGGGAATGCGGCTTCGCATTTGTCTTTCACCATCCAAGGCATCTATAAGATGTTGTGGGAGGCTGGTATTTGGGTCGACTTCATCGAATCTAGTGAAGCAACTCCGGAGAACATCAACAGATACAAAGCGATAATCTTACCTTTTCCGCTTGCCATAAGTGACAAAGTCTTCGACTTATTGAAGAATTATGTAGCTTCCGGGGGTACGTTGATCTCGGAGGCATGTCCAGGTAGATACGACCGCTTCGGTTTCACGCGGCCCGGTGAGTTGATTGCTGATGCTGAAGAGGTCTTCGGTGTTGAACACCGCATCATACAGCTAGTTCACGAACCCAAACAACCGCCTAGATGGACTCCGCTAGAACGCAGCTACGGTGAGATTAGGCCAACAACCCGCTTTCGAGGAACAGGTTTGTTCGCCGGCCACAGTGTCCTTCCAAGCTTGTACATAGAGACTTATTCAACAAAGGGCTCCACGCCGATCCTACTCTGTGGTGACGAAGTTACCGGCGTAGTCAACAAATTCGGACGAGGAAGAGCTTACATTGTAGGAACCTTCATTGGGCACGCGGCTGCAGCTTTAGAGGATGAGGCGACTTCGACTTTTCTCCTAACAATTTTGAGCTCCTCGGGCGTCAATCCGGAGCTTTGCGGCAGGCTTCGACGCCGTCGACGCATCGGGAAAGATCACCAAGCCTGGTTTCTATTCAACATTAGTCCTGAACCTGTTGCTGAAAGGGTCGATGTGAACGGATTCTCAAGCGGGGAGGATCTTCTAGAAGGACCGCTGTCGATCCAGTCTGGAATGATCACTGTCGAAGTTGATCCCTTTGAGATTCGATGCTTAGTCATGAAATGTTAACTTTCGATGATTGAAGGAGAGTCTCACAGATACTTTGTCGCAAAACGGATGGATTCAAGAGACCGAACAGTTCATTGCAGAGGTCATCTCCAAGATGAACGCAATCAAGGAAACAAATCTTACCGGAACATGGGATTTTGCCCTGAAAACGGGGAGAGGACGACAATCCAAGTTCCCGGAGGTGGATGGCTGAAACAAGGATTTTCATGCGAAGCCGGCACTTACGAAAGATATGTTGTGATACCTGGTATAGGAGAACGCCAAGTTACCAGGCTTGAACTGTGAGCTGTCAATCATTATGCCGAATACTACATCGGCGAAAATGGGGATAATTTGAAGAAGATCTGTGATGAGGTTACGATACTCAAAAAGTGTACCGCACATTGAGGCAAAGGGACAATTTTGCTTGGCATAGAAAGGCTCAATGGCGATCTCACCTGCTTCGAAGTAGCAGATGGAGAAGACTGCAGACCGCAATTGATGCCCAGAAAAAAACTAGTCTATGTCGCCTACCTACGCCGCTCCACCATTCCTAGAAAGTTCAAAGCTTTCCTCTCTCCTCTACGGGCAGTGCAGAAAGAAGCTCATCGTGCTTCAGTTTTAGATTCTGTATTCTTAGTCTCAACGCGGAAAGACGTGTGTGATCTTGGACCAAGCTCCAGTTTTACTCTCTGCTTGGGCAACTATTGAGGCTATCTGGAAAGGAGAGAGTAATAGAACTGTTAATACTCAAAATATCATACAGTTTTCCTCTATTACTTGGCATTCTTGCCACTCTCAATAATTCACAAGATGTCTATGAGCGCGCGGTTGTTTGAGACCTGCAACGTAACGTATTAGGCTTTGGATGATCAGGGGCCAAAGCCCATTAATGATCTACCCTAGTGGAAGCTCAGCATACTTAAGGAAGGCTCTGAGATCATGCCTACAGTGTTAGGAGGTCAAATGTATGGCCGCTCCATCATTCCCCACTAAATGTACTTCGACACTTTTGGGTTCCTTGACTGGAAGTGCCTTTCCTGAGAGGAGATCTTTGGCTTTGCTGAAATCCACATTCAGATGTACTTTAACCTCTTTGCTCTGCTCGGTATGATTGACTATATAGAGGAGAAATCCTTCATCGAGGTCGTGAAGTCGCGTGACAACACCTTTTGGAGGCTTGGCTGTGAAGCTGAACATCGAATTATTTCTTTTCTGTCCCCAATTAACGATCAATTGCCTAAGTGTTTCATCTTCTCTCTTCCAATAGGTGTAGCCAAGGAGGGTTCCAGCAAGAATTGCGTGCCCATTTCCGAACTTGTTAGCAATCAAGGCTGGCATTCCGTCACTGAATCGTCCTATAACGGTTCCGGTCGTCGGAGAAAGAACCTCTTTGACGAATTCTGATGTGAAGGCTGCAGTCTCAGGAATCTCTAGGGTTGCATCAGCATCGGGGATTAGTTTAACCTCACTATCTAAGTGGTCCCATCCATGGCTTTCGCACCCGAAGACTTCATCAAGACCAAGGCCGGGCACCTTAGATGATTCCCAAGATTTGTCATGATATAGCGCTGGAAGCGCATCTGAGATTATGGTGCCGCCTGACTTGACGTATTCTTTAATGTCCTCCGCCAATTCTTTCCCTAACATGATGGGCGCGGGTAAGAAAACCACATTGTACTGATTTACCTCTTTCTTCAGTTGCTCATGGTATACGAAGTCTACTTGCCGGTTACTGTCGTAATGAGCTTTGTATGTTCCAAGTATGGAGTTGGTGTATAGAGTGTCATCTCCAGCCTCAGATGCATAAAGGAAGAGTTGGCTGTCAGGGTATAGCAGTATCCCTGATTCTGATGGAATTACCCTTGATTGGAGTAGGAGATTCGAGTGCTCATCTGCGAATCTCGCGAATTTGGAGGCTACTTCTGCCCGCGAACTTGGCGAACCCGCTAGGTCACAAAGCCCGTAAGAACCTAGCTCCATCATCGGTGCATATTCGTCTCTCCAGCACCAGTATATGAGACCTTTTCCGCCAGCAGCCAGAACATTCCAGTTCCACACCCGTATGTCCTCAACAGTAGCGGTCGGCGTTTTGGCGATTGTAAGATTAACATCGGCTCTCTGCCCCATTCCTCTCCCTCCTTGTAGTTCGGTCTGCCAAAAGTTTTTCCCACTAGCCGCTGTGCGCATCACCTCTAAATGGAGAAAGTGAAGCCAGTTCGGCACATTGAACCATTTGGGAAACGATGATAGGCCCAATATGTCAACATGCTTTGCCAGCTGAAATTCATCTGCCCTCCCCCTTCCCAATCCACCTATTGTTCCAGGTCCGCTTGGATGGGTAGCAATTCTGTGTTCTGGATCTGATTTTCTGATTGTCTCCACTCTCCACTTTAGATGATTGGTGAGGGATTCAACCCAGAATCTTCGCCAATCAATCCAGTTGGTCAACCCTCCCCAGAAGTGAGGAGGCCTAACCTGCTCCCAAGAGGAGAATCTCATGGCCCAAGCTCTACATAGGGAGTCCAGATTCCTATATCTCTCCAGAAGCCAATGTCTATAAGCTTCGGTGGAAGCCTGACAGTAACAGAAGATCTTGCCAATGTAAGTGGGTTCTAGGAACGGTTCGTTCCAGCACTCGTAGACGTACATTGCAGGGTGATGCCGATACCTTGACGCCACGGCAGAGAGGAACTCTTCTGCCGCCCTCTTCACCGCTTCATGATGAAAACAGAGGCCAGGCCATCCACCAGTTGCCATATGTATGAAAGCATCGGGTCTCATCACCGTTCCGTCAACGGCGACATACCTCGCCTCAGGATACATCTCATCCAGCCAGTATGGACAATTCTCAAGAACTGTTTGAGCCACAACCTTCAGCCCGTACCTGTCTGCCAAGTCCAAAATATCATCAAATTCGCCGAAATCGAATTTTCCTGGAGCTAGGTGAACACTTGTCCACATCAACCACAGTTTCACCACCCCAAAATTGTGTTCTCTAATTGCCTTCAAGTCCCTAACCCAGTCACCTCTGGCTGGAGTAGGAGCCCTGTAATATTGGGTGCCGTATGGAAACATGTTCAAAGCCTCCTCTCACGATTATCTGATCTCCTCTTTTTAAGAGTTCTCCAGCCGCATCAGTCTCTGGGATCTCAGACCATCGTAGTATGCTTTGAATTCATGCGATGTGTCTTTTGATCAAAAATGCTTATTAAGTTGCGCCTGTAGAGTAAAACGAGATTGAGATTGGAAGAACCACTCGTAGGCATCCGCGGACTAACCGTTGAATTCAGGGTTCCAAGGGGAATCTTACGGGCAGTTGATGATGTTGACCTTGATATAGGAAAGGGAGAGATTCTTGGTCTTGCCGGGGAAAGCGGCTGCGGAAAATCTGTTTTGGCTCACGCCATCATCAAGCAGGTAGATCCGAATGGATACATCAAGAATGGGAAGGTGATATTTGAAGGAAGTGATGTATACTCCTTAAATGATGAGGAACTGAGAAAGTACAGGTGGAAAGATGTAGCCATAGTCTTTCAAGGTGCACAGAACTCACTGAATCCTGTTATGAGGGTCATAGGCCACATGATAGATACCGTTGAAGCTCACGAGAAAGCATCCAAAGATGATATCAACAAACGGTCTTCCGAACTCCTCAACCTCGTCCGGTTGGACACCAATCGCGTCCTGAAACTTTATCCTCATGAGCTTAGTGGCGGCATGAAGCAGAGGGTCGTATCCGCCATGAGTGTTCTCCTAAGACCCAAACTTCTGATCTTGGATGAACCCACTTCAGCACTAGATGTCCTAACGCAGAAGTATTTCCTCAAGCTTGTGAGGGATATCCACGAGGAGATGGACATAACCATGCTTTTCATAACCCACGATCTTGGGACGATAGCAGAGGTTGCAGATAGGATGGCCATAATGTATCTGGCGAACATTGTCGAGGTTGGGAGCGCTGAGGAAATCTTCTACAGTCCCAAGCACCCTTATACAGCTGCCCTCATAAAGTCGATCCCTTCAGCTATTGGGAAGATGGGCGACGTCAAACCGATACCTGGTCCTGTGCCGGATCCAGTGTTTCCACCGTCTGGATGCGGATTTCATCCCCGTTGCCCCTTAGCGTTTGACAGGTGCAGAAAGGAGAAACCGAGGCTTAGGAACATCGGAGGAGGAAGGCTTGTCGCCTGTCACCTTTTTCTAATGACTCAATCACTGACCTATGCTGATGGCGAACACGTGTCTAGACCATGACACATGAATAGGTGCCTATTGATGAGTGAACCACTGATCAATGTGGATAATGTCACTAGATTTTTTACTCTTGGCGGAGGACTGTTCGGCGAAAAAAGGTTCATCTGCGCCGTTGACCAGGTGTCTTTCTCGATGCACGAGGGAGATACATTAGCTTTGGTTGGTGAGAGTGGATGCGGCAAAAGCACCCTAGGTAGACTCATATTGGCCCTTTTGAAGCCTACCTCGGGCCGCATCTCGTTCAAAGGGAAAGACGTGTGGAGCTTGAACAAGTCGGAGTTTAGAGAGTTCCGCCGTAACGCGCAGCTAGTTCACCAAGACCCCTATGATACATTGAACCCGATGAGAACGATATATCAGTCACTAAGCGCACCGCTTTTGCATTATGAAATCGCTCATAATCGTAAGGAAGCATGGGAGAAAGCAGCTGAACTCCTAGAATTGGTCGGCCTAGTACCTCCAGACGATTTTTTGAGGAGGCATCCAGCTAGGCTAAGTGGTGGACAGATGCAGAGGATCGCAATCGCGAGAGCTATATCTGTCAATCCCAAATTCCTTATGGCTGATGAGGCGGTTTCGATGATTGATGCTTCACTTAGAATCGAGGTTTTAGACTTACTCTTGAACCTAAAAACGAGGTTTGATATGACGTGTCTTTTCATAACCCACGACTTCGGAGTTGCCAGATACTTCGCAAAAGGTGGGAGGGTAATGGTTATGTATCTGGGAAGCGTCGTCGAAGTCGGGTCTACCGAAGATACTATTCTGGATCCGTTGCATCCATACACCAAGACATTGATGTACTCCGTGCCTATCCCAGACCCAAAACTCACCCGCAGTAGAGGGCTTCCTTCACTTAGGAGCCTAGAGGTCCCGAGCTTGACCGAGGTTCCGTCCGGATGCAAGTTCCATCCAAGATGCCCAGTTGCCACGGAGATTTGCTCCAAGAAAGCCCCCGAATTTGAGCAAGTTCGCGGGGGACACTTTGTAAGATGTCACCAAAGTTGAGAACCATCCAAGGACCTCACTTAATTGCCGTATCTTCTCTTCTTGCCTGCCTTTTAACATCCCAAACAACAAAACATAGAAAGGTTAGGCTAATAATCGCAGCCATAACATCAACGGTGAATTCAGGCGATTCGTCTTCCAGAAACGGCAAAGGGATCAAGGTAAGCAATATGAACAGTACAGCTATATTAAAGGCTAACCTTCCAATATGAGGCTCCATAGGGATATTGCCCCACCTTTTTAAACGCATCTAACACAGACTAAATAATCGAGCGCGTATAAATTCTCGGTCTGGCCTTGGTGTAGGGGTAGATGCTCTACTAAAAACAAGGGGGATACGGCTTTCTCAGTCTCTTATACGAAGGAATAAATATGATAAATCCAGTCTAGACTGGATAGGTGTCAGATTTGAGCATTCCGAGATCTGAGCATCCTAGGCCTGAATTTGAACGTTCGAATTGGATGAATCTCAATGGAGAATGGGAATTCGAGGTCGATGCTGATGAGACTGGTTTCGAGAAGCGATGGACAACTGGTCATGATTTCTCCCAGAAGATTGTTGTTCCTTTCTGTCCTGAGAGCTCTCTTTCTGGGATCGGCGAAAAGGACTTCATGGAGTCAGTGTGGTATAGACGCTTCTTTGATGTTCCGGAAAGATGGCTGGAAGGAAGAGCCCTGCTACATTTCGGAGCCGTCGACTATCAAGCCAGAGTCTATGTTAATAGCCGGCAGGTCGGCTATCACAGAGGAGGGTATACACCGTTTACTTGCGATATCAGCGATGTGGTCAATACAAGAGAGAACGAACTCGTAGTCTGGGCAAGAGACAATTGCCGTAGCGAATTGCAGGCCACGGGTAAGCAGAGCCATCGTTTGGAGCCTTATAGAGACTACTACACGCGTGTAACTGGGATCTGGCAAACAGTCTGGCTGGAGTCTGTTCCCCGTGTCTACATCCCATTTTTCCATGTAATAACAGATCCATACAACGGAAAAGTGTTCATTCGCGTTCATACCAAGGGGCAAAGAGAGAAGTATGATCTTTCCCTAGCCATTTGGGAGGGGAAACTATGTGTTGCAGAGGCGGAGTTTTCTTTCTACAGGTCGCCAGCTGAGATTACGTCGATTGTTCCGTCTCCGCGTGCTTGGTCGCCTGAGGATCCATTCTTGTACGGTCTAAAGCTAAGACTAGCAGACGAGAATGGCTCGGTGGACGCGATCGAGTCTTATCTTGCTTTCAGGGAGATCCACACAGTCGGCAACCGGATCCTTTTCAACAATGAGACCCGTTTCCTAAGATTCGTCTTGGATCAAGGATACTATCCCGAAGGAATCTACACTGCACCTTCTGATGAATATCTGAAACGTGACATAGAGATAGCCAAAGCCATGGGCTTTGACGGAGCTAGACTTCACCAAAAGATATTTGAGCCACGCTTTCTTTACTGGGCTGACAGACTTGGCTACCTTGCGGCTGGCGAATTCCCAGACTTGGGTGTAGATCTCTCTAGAAGTTGTGCCAGGGAAGCTTTACTTGACGAGTGGATCGAGGTTGTACGAAGAGATCTTAACCATCCATGCATCATCATGTGGACACCATTTAACGAGAGAGAGCTCGGGGTTGGAAAGCCATGTACAGACTTCGTTCGAAGAGTCGTTCATCTCACTAGACTACTTGATCCAACGAGACCAGTCATAGATTCAAGCGGATACACTCATGTGGAAACCGACATTTACGACATTCATGACTACGAGCAGAATGTCGAGAGCTTCCGAGTGCATTACGCATCCTTCGAATCTCTTTTGGAAAGAGCTGGCCGTCAAGATGTCTCCATCGATTTGAGATTTGAGACACCATCCCACGTCCTGAGGAATGCTCCCTATGAAGGCCAGCCCATTATAGTCAGCGAGTATGGCGGGACATGGTGGCGCCCTGAAGGAACCGAGAATGGGAGTTGGGGATATGGCGGCAAACCCAAATCCCTTGAAGAGTTGATCAGCAGATATAAAGCCCTGACTGAAAGTTTAATCTCCAATCCATATGTCTCCGGCTTCAGTTACACACAGCTTTACGATATTGAGCGGGAAACTAATGGATTACACACCTATGACAGAAAGCCTAAGGTCGATCCAGAGGTTGTAGGAAATATCAACAAGCAAGAAGCAGCCCTAGAAGTAAGGTATAGGAGAAATTAGCACACGCAATTGGCCAGCCAGCATAAGCAAATCTGTATCTAGGTGACGGTAGCACCGGGCTAAGAACAGGACTAGGAATGGATTTGACGACGCCTATGTCCCCTAAGACTGAGCGGATCGACTTTACGGGAGCATCTTTGTGAGGAGGTCTGGAATCACAGAAAATCTCTTCAACAGTCGAATTTGGATAGGGGTATGACAGAGCGGTCATACATCTGACTTGTTAGAATATTGCAGTTGGCACCGTCAGGCGCATGTAGCGCAGAAAAATCTCGGAGGAAGAATGAGGAAGTCTGCTAGTAGGCTGGTATGTCTAAAGTAGACGTACAGTTTTTGTGCCTTTCCATCGCAGAAGTTCTTTGTTCGTTCATTTGGGGTTCTAGACCGCCTTTGGTTCTTTTTTCTATGGCTCACTGGTAACTCGCGTCCATTAGGGTTCAACGCCTCAGGAACCTTCGTCAGGTTATGTTGAGCTATTTCTCCATTGAAAGACTGGGGCAAGCTTGGGCGATCAATTCCCTGACATCTAGCCCATTACCGAAAATCTTAAATATGGAGAAAATAATGAGAGAGCAATTCTACCGAATAGGGAAAGGAATAGACAAATGTCTGGTAAGCCGGGTAAATCATGTAAGTTAATAGTGGTGCTGGCAATTGCCTTGGTATCTTCTACTATCAGAATAGCCCCGGTAGTTGCACAAGAAGAATACAAAAGCGGAGCTTGGTTGAAAATCACGCATGTCTTTCCGCCGGAATGGACCCTTATGCCAATGGTTCCGGGCTGGTGGTATGTTGGATGGGAACTGTTTGGTGACCCTTTAGCCATTCGGCTTATGAATGGCACTTTGATCCCGCGATTAGCCACGGACTGGGAATTCGATCCGTTAACGAGCAATTTCACGCTACATTTGCGCCAAGGAGTTCTCTGGCATGACGGCGAGACAGAGTTTCAGAGCGAGGATGTGTTAACTAGATGGACCGCGTATTCAATGTACTATTATGAGCCACAACCCGCTATTCCTCCAGCTATCGACAAGATATATACCCCCGACGAATACACGGTTGTCTTTCACTTCGCAAGGGTATATCCAGGCTTTATGGAAGATGTTTTAGAACAATTGGTGGGGGGATTATGGATGCGGAATGGTCCACTCTACAAATTCGGTAACGAGACTGTAAGAAAATGGCTGGATGATAAGAATACAGAGGAACTTACGAAGCTAAAAGATCAGTATACGGCTTTAAGTAGGATCAAAGATCCATCTCTTTACCTTGGGACCGGCCCCTTCAAGATGACTAGAATTACTGACGAAATAATCGTCTTTGAAAAATGGAGTCGACACTGGCTTGCGGACAACGTCAAGTACAAGGGCGTGATCATATACCCGTCCAAGACGCAAGACGCTGCTATGATGATGTTTCTGTACGGCGATGTTGACCTGGTCGCGATAGAAGGTATGGAAGTTTTGCGTACCGCTCTATCAAAACCAGAAGTATTTACAGTAAGAAGAGGGTCTTATGAATGGATCGATGGTGTACTCTTGAACTCCAGGGCATATCCATTGTCAGTCAAGGAGGTAAGGCATGCCTTAGCCTATGCTATTGATCCAGCTGTGGCGTGTGAATATATGGGCTACGGTGCTGCGCCCCTACCTCAAAGGGGAATAATCCTCTTTCCTGCGCAGGTTAACTACTGGTTAACACCAGACTTCATTGCCAAACTACGTGAATATCCGTACGACATCGACGAGGCGAATAAGTTGCTTGATGATCTCGGTTTCATTGATAGAGATGGCGATGGTACCCGGGAAACGCCAAATGGAACAAAATTGGAATTTTCCATGCCAACAGTGGCTGAGTGGACGGCTGGTGCGCTCGCAGCGGATTACCTCGCATCACAATGGTCCAAGATAGGAGTTAAGGCCAATATTGTGGGAATGCCTTTTCAGGCGTACTCGCTTGAACTCACTAAGATGGAATATCCGGCATTTGCGTTCAACGAACCATACTTCAGGTATCCACACACGGGATTTGACTCGTTATTCCGAATTATGTCGGGTTGGTCGCCTGAGCCAGTAAAGAAACCTTTCTATGAGGAAATCGTGGATGTACCTGAATGGGTTGACCCAAAAGCTGGAACCGCAAACATTACACGTCTCGTCCTAGATCTGTCTACAACTGTAGATCCAGCGGAGTACAAAAGAATCGTGAGGATTCTGGTGTGGTATGAGAACGAGTACGTGCATTTCATACCGTGGGGAACGTACGGAAGATTCTTCGGCATCAACATTCAGCGCATGAAAGGAATGGAAAATGTTCCCGACTATGACCCGCGACTATTCTTCCCAAAGGCGGCGATCGTATATTTCCTCGCGACAACGGGGGTCATTGAACCAATACTCAAATTGACTGTATCAGCAGTGGGAGGTGGAACAACGAATCCCCCTGCTGGCACTTACACGCACACAATGAACAATACAGTCACAGTCACAGCCACGGGTTCTTCTGGTTTCACATTTGACCACTGGGAATTGGATGGCAAAATTGTTAGTAGAGAAACATCATATGCTGTACTTATGGATGAGGATCACATGCTTACACCTGTCTTTGCGGAACTAGCGGCGCCTCCTTTGGGACTTTATGCTGCTATGGGTATACTTGCTGTCTTAATGATCGTAGGATGGATTGTAGCCTTCATGTGGAGACGTAGAACCAGATCATAAAGCTGGTGAGCCCCCCTTTTTTTGGGAACGTATTGAGCATGAGATGGATCATAAGCAGATTCGTTCAGACGATACTAGCTGTATATTTAGTTGCATCGTTGACTTTCTTCCTCCTCAGATTAATGCCTGGAAACCCTGTAAATAGTTACATCGCGTATCTTGTTCGGACTATGCGACTGTCGCCCGAGGAGGCTAACACTAGGGCGACCGCTTTTTTCGGACTTAACCTCAATCGACCACTGTGGGAGCAATATCTGGAATACTTAGAGAACCTTTTGACCGGCAATTTGGGCGCCTCCATAACTATGTCTTTTCAAACACCTGTAATAGATATATTGGCGAGGTCGCTCCCATGGACAGTCTTTGTAGTTTCGATCTCGACGATTATTGCTTTTGCAGTAGGTACAATTCTAGGAATGTTTATCGCGTATAGGAGAAATACTATATCTGACTACGCCATAACAACGGTTTCGTCAGTGTTAAGTGCTGTTCCAGCTTACGTGACTGCATTGTTGTTTCTATGGATATTGCATTTCCAGTTAAGGATAGGCGCTAGGGGAGGAACTTATGACCCATTCATTAACCCTGGGTTCACATGGGATTTCGTCAGCAGCGTCTTCTATCACGCATTACTTCCAGTACTTTGCTACGTTACACTTTCGTTTGGAGGGTGGGTTCTAGCGATGAAAGGATCTACTCTAAGCACCCTCGGCGAAGATTATGTGATGGCTGCTGAGGCTAGAGGACTACGTAAACAGAGGATAATTCTCTCATATGTTGGAAGAAACTCCATACTCCCAGTATTCACTTCTCTAGCTATAACTATAGGTTACATGTTCGGTGGAGCTATCTTCATAGAAACAGTCTTCAACTATAAGGGCGTGGGATACGTAATTGGCGTAGCACTATCGATGTTGGATTACCCGGTGATACAGGGATGTTTCCTTGTGATAACCAGCGCCACTATCCTAGCAAATTTCGCGGCGGATCTTCTGTATTCGAAGTTGGACCCACGCGTTAGAATGGGGCGGTGACATGGAAAAATCGACTGTCATGACGCGTTCGAACCTGGGATTCTCATGGTCTCCCTTGAGCCGCTTGAAGAGATCATTTCTACTTATAAGAAGGAACAGAAGAGGTTTCATAGGCTTTGTGATCATATCATATTTCGCATGTATAGCCACAATTGGTCCAATGGTCATCCCCTTAGATCTCACCATAAACCTGAGTAGAGCATTCATGCCCATGTCTCTTGAACACTTTTTCGGCACCGATGGAGCTGGCCGCGACATATTCGCCCTAATAGTCTATGGTAGTAGCCATGTTCTAGGTGTCGCCCTGATAGCCGGCCTTATCACCGTTTCTATAGGCGTCTTTGTCGGATTAATCACAGGATTCAAGGAGGGCAAGATTGACAGCATATTAATGTTTGTAGCAGACGTTGCTCTCACTGTACCAGGCGTACCCTTGATTCTTGTTCTAGCATCTGCCATTGGCTATGGCATCACCAATCCTCTGCTTTTGGGGATGATACTTAGCATAACAGCTTGGGCATCTTTGGCAAGATCTATCAGATCTCAAGTTCTATCGCTAAAGCAAAGGGGGTTCATTGAGGCCGCCAAGACCCTAGGACTCGGCACATTCCACATAGTCTTCTATGAAATACTGCCTAACATAACGTATTATGTTGCGATCAACATCCTTTACGCGATGATAGGAGCCGTGTACGCCAACATTGGTCTTTTCTTCCTCGGAATAATACCTTTCAATGTGACAAATTGGGGTCTTATTCTAAATTTCGCCCAGTTCTCAGGGGTATTTCACACAGAGGGAGTGCTAACCAAAGGTGCCCTTATAGGTCCAACTCTACACATCGTTCTACTGCAGACAGGTCTAGTATTACTTTGCAGCGGTCTTGAGGAAGCTTTTAACCCCAGATTGCGCGAGTATTGAAAAACAGACAGAACAAGGCAAAATAACTTTCAACATGCTTGAGTCCGGAAAGAGAGATGATCTTGTCAAAAGGTATCGTGAGGACACGGTGAAACTCCATCCAAGGCTTAGGTATAACATTGTTCGTGTCGAGCTCGTTTGGGGTTCCACGTACCCTAAGATGATTGAACGAGAACGATCTCTGGATAGTAGGAGATAAAAGATTAGGGCGAATTTCGCAAGTACATATGGATTCCTGAAAGCGACATGCTCACCCAGACCAACTCGATCATACGAAGGGATCGATTAGAGGGCTTGGAAAGACAAGCCAAGCACCTACGGGAGAGCGAAAACACAGTCGTCAACCAGAAATCTCTCAAGGGAGTCAGGCACGCGATAAAACGCTTGGGAGGCAAAGACGCTCATCGCGGGTGACGCAGATTGCACATTGCCAATTGGAGGAGATTGCATTCCTCTCTTTCTAATAGCAATGTACGGAAAGCCAGATCTTGTAACCGCCTTCTAGATCACGCTTGCAAAAGGGCGATAGAGTCAGGTAAAGCTCGGATTGATGAAGAAGTTGACATCCTCATGGAGGAATCCGATTGGGCTTACCAAAAGGATCGATTCTTCTCCACCAAACAGTTCAGAGAATAAATATCGCCCGCTTTGAGAAATGGTTTCAGCTTTCCATAGATGGAACATTCCACATCTTAAGCATACCGGTGGCAACATCATGCCGATAGTGGATGACTTTCTAAACAAGTCTGGTATAGATGGTTACCATACAATAGGACCCCGCGCAAGTATGGGCACTGGAAACTCAAAGGACAAATATGGCGATAAAGTATGTCTCCTCGAAAATGTTGACTGCACTCATACCTTGGTTACCGAACAACCCGAAGACGTAGCTCAAGCCATACAATGCATCAAAGTTAGGTTACACGAAGGAGGCCATGTTCTTGAGTTCTGCAACTCTATCCATTCTGATGTAAGATTTGACAACTCCATGGTTGTGCTAGGAATATCTAGCAGATATGGGCGCTAGAGCGTATCCTCCTATGGAAAACGGTCAATCTAGGGATCTCACCCGCCGGCAATGAGGCGGCAAAATGCCTTCGTCAGAGACCTACCTCAGTACGAAGATGATGGGTTTTCCGCAGATTAACTCGATCCCCTTAATGATCATCCTTCCCTTCTTAAATCGATATTGAGTCCAAGGGGTCTGTTCGCCCTCAAATAGGTCAACAGTGTAGGGTCTCAAAGATGCCTTGCACGGAACTTCCGCATCTATCTCCGCCCAGTTATAGAAGTGGGTGTTCCAAGCCGACATGGTTATGCAATCCCCTCCCTTCTCAAACGCATAAAGCTTCAAAGCTGATGGGTTATATGTTCCATCGATAGAGATGTCGGTTATCAGCTTCGTGTTCCCCGATAGGAGATCCATAATCGTTCGGCAAGCGTAGTAAGCGAGCTTCGGCGTCCCGTCCGTACGGACGATCCCACAGTAGTTCTCTGCTTCACAAAAACCCTTGGGAACATGCGCGTGCTCGATATCTCTTAAAGATGTTAGCAGAGTTTTCGCTATGTATTCCTTAGCCTTTATATAGACCAAGCTCTTCACTAGGCGATGGGCTTGGCCCACTTCGGTTACACTTATATCATGAGTGTTCCATGTGAGCTCATTGATCCAGAGCGGCCATCTACTGCCGAACTCAACTGCAACCTTCCGAGTGCCCTCTATCACATCAGGCAGATACTCGGGTTGCTCGATGTCATTGGCGGAATATGGATGGAACGCAATGATGTCCGCAAAGTCTCCCGCTCCAAGCTCTAGGAGCCTCCGCAGGGAAGGCGCGGTTTCTGGTCGACCTGCCAATCCCGTCAACATGACCTGACACGTCTGATCTGCTCGTTTAGCCGCTTTGTACGCTGCCTTCAGCAGCTCAACGTACTGCTCTTGGCTTCCCTTCCAGTAAAAGTCTACGTTCGCCTCGTTCCAGATCTCCCAAACTCTGACCCACTGCTTGTAGCGTCTGACAAGACATTGGACGAAATTCGCATAGTCCTCAACATTGTCAGGAGGCAAGTTCCACCTTTGCCCCGCCCAGTCAGGACAGTAACATAGGACCGCGTTTATGCCTATCCCGTTCTCATAAGCGGCTTGGACAAACCAATCCAGCCATTCCAAGTTCCATTCACCTTTGGTTGGCTGGATATCGCTCCAATCAAAATGAGTACGTGTCCACCTGAAACCCGCCTGTTTCAAAGAAGATATATCCTTGAGGACGCGTTCTTTCCTCTTGTATGCCTCTCTGTATTCAGGGTAATCGCTCGGGTTGCCCACGGGACAGAAATATCCAATGCCGAAGTAGCCTTCGTTTGATGTTTTATTCCAGATCTGCGACATAACAACCCATTGTGTTATCAGCCGCTGACGTTCTTAAGTTTTATGTTCCTTCATTTAGTTGCTTCTTTGCTTTTGCTCATCTTAAGGTTACTTTTCCCTAGGCTTTTATGGAAGTGCGCTAGCTAGCTACAGCATTCTTTCTGGCGCAATGCAGCGAGATCCTCCGGGAAACCGAGACTGCTTCCTCTACATCTTGAAACGGTCGGGGCAAGCTTGTACTCCTGGAATTATGTACTAACCGACTATCTCTTCTCTTGGTTCTGCGAAGGTAATTCCCCTTGAACCCAAAGCAGGCTCTCAAGTGTTCTCTATCCATCGACTTAATATTGCGCACATTGCGCAGTGACCTAGATTAGCTGATAGACAATTCGAGACATTTCCCTGAGATGTTTGGCGAATATATGACTAAATCTCTACGCTCAGATATTGAGACCTAAATGGTCTTTTTGTTGGCCTTTCTGATGAAATCTTCAACTTCATCAATCGAAGATGGTCCGCTCATGGCTCCAAGTTTTGTTACTTTTATCGCTCCAGTTGCGCTTGCGAATTCCATTGTCTTGCTAAGTGACCATTTATTGGTCAAGCCATATAAGAAGGCGGCGTCGTAAACATCTCCAGCGCCCGTGGGATCGACTTCCGAGACCTCAAAAGGAGGTTCAAAAAAGGTTTCTTCTTCTGTAACTGCAACTGCGCCCTTATCACCCATCTTTAAGACGGCCATCTCTGGACCCATTTCGATTAGTCTCTCTCCTGCTCTGACTGGATCTTGTGTCCCTGTTAGTATGGCCGCCTCATTCTTGCTTAGGAGCACAACTCGGCTCACTTTCAGTATAGGTTCACACACCTTTCTGATAGTTTCCGCATCTATGAGTTCAGGCCTAAGGTTCGGGTCAAAGGTTATCATGAGGTTCGAATCTTTGGCTATATCCACAGCCTTGTAGCATGCTCTTTGGCTACTTTCGCTGATGGCTAGAGAGGAACCCATTATATGCAAGAGCTCAGAGTCGGCAATGAATTCCTCCTCTATGTCTTCAGGGGAGAGCTGACCGGCTGCTGAATGCCGAAGATGAAATATGAACTTTCTGACCCCTGAGGTGTAATATGTGACGAAAGATATGCCTGTCGTATATCCTTGAGTAACCCGAATGTGTCTTACGTCAACTCCATCTTCTCTAAGACGGCTTAGTAAGAGCTCGCCAAACTCATCGTCGCCTAGAACGCCGATCAAACTTGAACCAGCTCCAAGCTTTGCCAATGCGTCTGTTAGGTTAGCTGGAGCGCCCGCGGGGCACGGTCCCAAATAGACTCCTGGAATCCTATGAGGCACGTCCAATTCTCTCCTAAAGAACTCAACCACTATCTCACCTAACGAAACTATTTGCGGAGCCAACGATAGATCCCTCAGGAGTCTAGTGCCTAGCTAGATCTATTAATAGTTTATGACTTAGCCTGTCAATCTTTCAATAGCGTTTGTGCTGTAGCATGTTCATCCCCTCTCTACATGCTAGGTCAGCAAGGGTGACCACGAACCTTGCATTCTTACCCTGAAATCAAAGACGTAGGAATCCAAAACTTGCTCGACATCTAGAAGACCGGAAAAATCGAAATTCTCAGCACTAGCTTGAGTGTCGGCAAATATCCTCACTGTTAGGAATCTTTTCCTTTTCTTTCAACTGCCTTCCTAACAGCTACGCATATGTCCTTGCATGTCATTCCGTACTTTTTGAGTAAATCTACTAATACTCCTGATCTGCCAAAGGCGTCTCCAATACCTACTCGTTCCATGGGAACCGGTGCGTTCTCAACTAACACTTCTGCCACGGCTCCACCCAAACCGCCGATGATGCCGTGGTTTTCGGCAGTGACGATGGCTCCAGTTTCCTTGGCCGCCCTGATTATCAGCTCTTCGTCGATAGGCTTGATGCAGTGAATGCTAATGACTCTACAGTTGATCCCTTCCTTAGCCAGAATCTCTGCAGCTTTAAGACACAGAGAGACCATAAGGCCTGCCCCTACGATAGTTGCGTCTCCTCCCTCCCTTAGGACAGCCCCCTTTCCTAAGGATAGTGTGTGACTTTCAGGGAAGACTCTTGGCACCTCATTCCGAATAATGCGAAAGTAGACAGGGCCCTCATATTGGACTATTGCGCTCAACAGTTCACGTACTTCAAAGGTGTCTGCCGGCTCAACAACCATCATATTCGGCATGGCACGCATAATAGCTACGTCCTCAACTGATTGATGGGTTGCGCCAGTATTCTCGGTGGTCAAGCCAGCGTAGGCTCCTACGATCTTCACATTTAGCTTAGGATAGGCAATCGAAATGCTTACCTGATCGTAGGCCCTTTTGCTTGCAAAGACTGCAAAGGTGTTGGCAAATGGAACAAAACCCATGAGAGCTAATCCGGCAGCTATTCCCATCATGTTGGCTTCTGCCACACCTATATAGAGGAAGCGTTCAGGGAACTCCTCTTTGAAACGGTATGCTCTGGTAGGGTGGGCAACATCAGCGTCTAACACAACAACTCGTTTATCCTTCCTCCCAAGATTCACAAGCTCCTGCCCGAAAGCGTCCCTCATGGACACCAAATTCACACATCTCCGAGAGGGGTTCCTAACTCATTTAGGGCCAGCCTCATCTCCTCTTCCGTCATGTGGCTAGCGTGCCATTCCATGTTATTCTCCATAAAAGAAACGCCTTTCCCCTTAATAGTGTGAGCAACGATAAGTACAGGTCTGCCCCTGAATTGGGCTACGTCCTCTAGGGCTTCCACAATATGATCCATATTGTGACCGTCGATTTCACGAACGTGCCAGTTGAAGGCTCGCCACTTTTCGACTAACGGTTCTAGGGACATCAACTCGTCAATTCGGCCCTCCACCGATAACCCGTTATAATCCAAAATGGCCTTTATCTTGTCTAGTTTGTAGTTGCCAGCAGCCATAGCGGCCTCCCAAACCTGGCCCTCTTGAATTTCCCCGTCACCCAGAATCACGTAAATATTGAAGTTTTTTGCCTTCAATTCAGCTCCTATGGCTAAGCCGACCGCAACTGACAGTCCCTGGCCTAGGGAACCTGTAGACACATCTATTCCGGGAACTCTCTTCATATCCGGATGCTCTTGGAGGAAGCCATTCACGTTGTTCCTGAATGAGTCAAGAAGCCTTTCCTTGGGAAAGAACCCCCTTTCAGCTAATGCAGCGTATAAAGTTGCTGCTGCATGTCCTTTTGACAATATGAAGCGGTCCCTATCATCCCAGTTAGGGCGATGGGGGTCAATTCGTAGAGTGTGGAAATAAAGGGCAGTTATGATGTCAACACACGAGAGCGAGCCGCCAATGTGGCCGCCTCCCCCGTACCACATCATCTTAATCACGTGTCTTCGAAGAGTAGTGCTCTTCGTCATCAGTGACCTGATCAAATCAGAGCGAGCAGTCATCTCCCATATCCTCCGACAATACAAGACCTAGCCGTGCATCCTTGTGTGTAACTGAGTGATATATATCATTGGCTGGATGGTCATAGACGGATTCACGAATACTCTCCATATCGGTCACTGAAGACATATAAGGGCATGCAATGGCAACAACTAGAGGGGGATTCGATAAACTTCTCCAAAGATATCTTGTCAAGAGGGGGTTCAAACTGGCGACGACACTTTCTGGTGGATGACGACTTTACTTCCTTGGTGGAGCTGAGTCTCTGCAGGGAGCCTTGCATATGCATGCATCGCGCTACTTCATAAACAGCTTGCCAACCTGTCCTACCTAGAAGCCTACAGGCAAACCAGTCGTAGGTGAGGGGCAACAGGAGCCATATCCAAAACTTCCCCTCGAAGAGCTGCTAGAAATCTGTCAGGGATAAGAACCATCCTCCCATTATCCGTTGGAGCTCGAAGAATGAACCCCAGTGCCTTGATCAAGACTATCATATTGAATTGTATGGGGCAACTAAGGCGATCGATGATGCGAGGCTAATCAGCGAAGATATCGTAGTTTTCGATCCGAATGCATGTGATAGGAAGAAAGTATATAACGCCCTGAAGCGGAACGATGACTTCACCTGGGTAAAGCATTACCTGATATATAATTAGAAGGGCGAATCATATTTCACACCTGCCCGACACAACGATGCAGTTATCTCGTTGCCTGAAAGACCATATGGTTAAGGAGAAGCAGACTGGTTTAGGAGCTTAACCCAAGCCGGACTAACATACTTTGCCACCACAGTCGCCCTTTTGAGGGCTCAAGGGGAATCAGGTGTAAGACCCTATGTCTTGCTCTCAAGCTGGGCATCCAGTATACGAGGAGTGAAAACTAGGTATAAAAAAATAAATACATCTGCTCGGTCGATTACGTCTCCTTCTCGGTGGCAGAAGTCGAGACTCTGGCTCTCATCGGTGAAAGCGGATGTGGCAAAAGCACTCTCGGCAGACTTACATTGGCCATGCCTAAACCTACTTCAGGCAGAATCCCATTCAAGGGAAGAGCGTGTGGAACATGAGCAAGACCGAGTTGAGAGAGTTTCGGAGGAACGCTCAGATAGTTCATCAAAACCCATAAGAAACGTTGAACCCGATGAGGACAATATACCAGTCTTTGAGCCCCGCTCTTACATTACAGGATTGCACGCAACAGTAAAGAGGCATGGGAGAAATCGTCTGAGCTTCTACAGTTAGTCAGTCTTATGCCCTCGGACGATTTCTTGAAAGGGTATCCAAGAAGGCTGAGCGGCGGACGGATGCAGAGAATTGCCATTGCGAGAGCCATATTTGTCACTTCCAAATTCCTCGCGGCTGATAAAGCGCTTTCGATGATTGATGCTTCACTTAGAATCGAGGTCTTGGACCTGCTTCTCGATCTGAAGAAGAGATTCCACGTGACATGCCTATTCATAACGCATAACTTTGGAGTCGCCAGATACTTTGCGAAGGGCGGAAGAATAATGGTCATGTATCTTGGAAGCATAGCGGAGGTTGGACCAACCGAAGATGCCATACTTGAACCGATACGCCCATACACTAAGACGCTAATAGCTTCCGTGCCTATATTCAAGACCCGAAACTCACCCGGACTAAGGGAATTCCTCCTCTCAGGAGCCTAGATGTACCAAGCCTAACCCGAGTGCCATCAGGGTGTAAGTTCCATCCAAGATGCCCCAATGCGGAAGAAGTTTGCGGCCAGAAGGTCCCAGGACTTAAGAAAGCGGGGAAGGAACGTTTTGTATCATGCCACCGATACGACAGACGGGGAGGTGTTGCAGGCGCCATTCCTTTCGTCTCTTCGAGCTGGCTCCGGAAAGCCTAGGTCATATTTCCCGGTCTTCAAGGAACCTTATGTAGCACTCTCCGGAAAAACAGAACTATCCTTTACTATTCAGCATAAGTAAGAGATACGTGCTTGTTGGTCTTTCTGACAAGAAGTGCTCACGCGTATAAGAAACATGATGCCCGATGGCCTTCCTCAATCTCTATTGCCGGCGGAGGCTTTTTCCAGCAGATATCTGCAACCTCAGCACATCTATCACAGAATTTGCATCTTGACCCAAATTTGGCCAGATCCTTGGGTGGAATGCTTTCCTCCCTTTCCTTCAACTTGACAGTCTCCTTCCACTTCCTCCTAGGGTCAGGTATGGGCACCGAATCCATTAGAAGCTTAACGTAAGGATGCCTAGGATTAGTCACTACTCTATCGAAGTCTCCGTACTCCATTATTGAACCTAAGTAAGTTATGATGATGTAGTCTGAGAGTATGTAAGCTGTGGAAATGTCATGCGTTACATATATGAAACTCACATCGTATTTGCTCTTTATATCTTTCATTAGGTTTAGAACCGATGCCCTCAAGGAAGCGTCAATCATAGAGACGGGCTCATCCGCAACTATGAGCTTAGCCCTAATTAAGAGCGCTCTCCCCAGCATTATCCTCTGCTTCTCCCCTCCGCTTACTTGATGGGGATATTTCTCTAGTATCTCGGATCTCAGCCCTATACTCTCTATCGTGTCGGCTATGATCTTGGTAGCTTCACTTCTGGAATCTGCGAGTCTGAACTTCTCTACGGGTTCCATCAATGTGTCGACTATTTTACACCTTGGGTCTAATGATTCATACGGATCCTGAAATACCGCTTGCACGTTCTTTCTGTACGCCCTCCACTCCTTTCCTCTCAGTTTCCAGATGTCCTTACCTTGCCAAAGTATTTTTCCAGAGGTGGGCTTTGTGAAACCCAGTATTAGCCTACCGATTGTGGTTTTGCCGCTTCCGCTTTCACCCACCAACGCTGTCGTGGTAGGCTTACCCGCCGGTATAGAGAAAGATACATTGTCCACAGCTAATATGCGTCTCCTACTGAGCAAACCGCCCACGGAGAAAATTTTGGTAATATTCTTCGACTCCAGCAGGTTCTCCATGCTAGTCTCTCCTGTATAGATGACACATCACCACATGATTCGGCTTAACCTCTTTAAGTTGGGGTTCTTCGAGCCTACACACTTCAATGGCGTCTGGGCACCTAGGATGAAATCTGCAGCCAGAAGGAGGGTTTATCAGATCCGGCGGAAGGCCGCTTAGCCCTTTTACTTCGCTTTTAACGCCCAGGACAGGTACTGCTTCTATCAATGCCTTAGTGTAAGGATGAAACGGATCTTCAAATATGTTGACAACATCTCCTATCTCACAGACCTTACCAGCATACATCACCATCATTGTATCAGCAATCTCAGCTGTCACCGCAACGTCGTGAGTGATCAGTATGATGGAGGTACCGGCTTCGTCTCTCCGCATTCTCAGAAACTCCAGAATCTTTCTCTGAGTAACCACGTCTACAGCGCTCGTGGGCTCATCTATGATGACTAAGCTAGGATCTAGGATAAGAGCTAGGACTAGGAGGGACCTTTGCCTCATCCCTCCGCTAAGCTGGCATGGGTAAGATTTGAAGGTGTAGGAAGGTAACATGAGTTTGTTCGCCATAAACTCAACCCTTTTCTTGATCTCATTATCCGGGAGTCTGTGCTCATGAGCTGTTACGCCGTCTTTGATTTGATCGTAGACCTTCATGACGGGATTTAGAGCGTTCATTGCGGACTGCGGCAATATTGATATTTCTTTCCACCGGAAGTCGTTGATGCGCTGATCATCCAGCTCCAGTAGGTTTACATCCTTCAACATCACTTCGCCACTCGCAATGTACGCCGGCGGCTCCAAGAGTCTGATTATGGCGTTCGCCAATGTAGATTTCCCGCAACCAGATTCACCTACGATGCTGAATATCTCTCGGGGTTTCACGTCAAATGTTACGCCGTCAACCGCCCTCACAGAGCTAGACCGAACCCTATAGTAAACTCTAAGGTTTCTAACATTGAGTAAAGCCCTAGCTCGGTTGCTGGTCCCCATGTGTCACTCGCCTCTCAGCCTCGGATTTGCTATCTCATCTAATCCACGCTGGATCAAAAAGAGAGATAGGAATAGCAAGAACAATATTATGCAGGGCGGAAGCCACCACCAGATTAACCCTCGAGTCACCGCAGAATGCATCATAGCCCAGTAGAAGATTATTCCCAAAGTCGTGGTATGTCGTGGGCCCAATCCTATCACTTCCAGACCAACTGCTGACAATGTTGCCGCGTTCACGACCACTGCAAAATATGATCCCAGAAACGGAAGGATGTTAGGAATCATATGTTTCACTATGATCTCAATGCTACTCAGTCCAGAAAGTCTGGCCAGATAGACGAACCCTCTTTCTCTAAGACTTAAGACCTGAGCCCTTATAGTCTTCGCTGGCCAGGCCCAGGCAAAGATGGCGATTATGAGTGCCATTAACAGGATCTCAACCTTCCTGACTATGGAAGCCAGAAGTATCAGAATAACGAGACTTGGTGTTGTCAGGAAAATCTCTGTTAAGACTGTCAAGCCTCCGTCCAAATTTCCTCCCCGGTATCCTCCGATGAAAGCAACTGCTAACGCTGCGACGAAACCTATTATCCCCGCCAGAAACCCTACTTGTAGAGACATAAGCGACCCGAAACAAACCTGTGCAAGCAGGTCTCTACCCAGACTGTCAGTTCCCAACGGATGCTCAAAAGACGGCGCCAAGTCACGCGGTACGCTTCCCATTCTAACAGGGTGATAAGGGATGACAAGGATCCCTATCACTCCAAAGAGCACCACGCCAATGAGCAGGCCAATGCCACTGGATATGTAGGAATTGCTTCTGATGAACGACAGTCTGGAGAGAACTGCATTCCTTAAGGTTTTCAAGCGACTGGAGTTCAGCTTCATCACTCGTACCTTACCCTTGGATCGATTAGCGGATACATCAGGTCAACTACGAAGCCCGCAGTTGTAACGCCGAACACGTACATTATAGATATCCCTTGTATCAAGGGGTAGTCGAGCGCCGTTACAGCTCTGTAAAGAAGGTAACCCATGCCGGGATACCCAAATATCACCTCGACGAGTATAGAGCCCGTGGCAACGAAACCCATAGTTATTGCGAGATCCGTAATTTGAGGAAGAAGCGTGTTCTTCAAAGCATAGAACAGAAACCTCCGGTTTTCGCTCAAACCCTTAGCTTTTGCTAAGATGAGATAGTCCTCGCCTTTTACGCTTACTATTAGCCCTCTAGCTGCCAAAGACCATCCGCCGATACCGACAAGTACAAGAGAAAGGGCCGGCAGAGTCGCATGCCACATGATATCCCATGCATATTGCAGTATGTTGCCGTAAGTCGCACCGTATGTGTAGGCGGCACCTATCGGGAAGACAGGTATGAGGAAGGCGAATACGTACAAGAGAGTCATGGCAACGGTATAGTACTGCATCTGGCTGAGAATTATGAAAATCATGAAGACCCCTTTGCGCAACTTTGACTTACTCTTCCACCCCACTAATGCTCCCAAAATCACTCCTACAAGGAAGACAGTGAAGTGGGCGACGTATAGAAGCCCAAGAGTCCACGGAAAATGCTTGGCTATGAGCTCTCTGACTTCGGTGGGGAACCGGGTTATGGAAATACCCAGATTACCCTGGATCAGAGATGTAATATAGTTGACAAATTGTATATGCAAGGGTTCATTGAGACCGAAAATCTTCATGTACTTGTCCACGAATTCTTGGCCCGCCACCCGGACACCCATGCGTTGCAGTTCTAGTAGTTTAGCTTGTAACGGGTTGCCAGGCACAAGCCTCGGAAGAACGAAATTTATTAGGACTCCCCCAAACAGAGAAAGAACATATATCATAGTTCTACGGATTACGTAAGGTAAGCCCATTCCAACTTTCCTCATATGTAGGAAGAGCTCTTCTTTAAAAAGACTTTCGTATTCCGGAAGATGCTAAACCGGGTTTTCCAGCTTCAATATGATCATCACTTTTAGGCAAAAGTTAGGATCAACATCTAGGAAGGGAAATCCATTGGATATGGGGGAAACTTATATATATGGAAGACTCAGATTACTATCCGCCAAAAAGGAGAGGCTTAGATGAGAAAAACAACTCTTGTTGTAATAGCGATTGCGTCGATTCTTCTGTTATCTCCGCAGATAGTGGGAGCTGAGTATCCAAGGGAAAGCACTCTTTATTACTACATAGACGGTGGACCATTAGCCACTCCAGACATGTTCAATCCCTACAACGTCATGAGCTGGGCTCACGCACCGACAAACCAGATAGTCATGGAGCATCTGTTCTACATGCCCTACTATAGTGGCGAGATAGCTCCAGGGTTCAACTATACAGCAGGGGAGCCAATACCGTGGCTCGCTGAGGGATACGAACTAAACCCTGACTTCACAGAAGTAACGATATACCTTAGAGAAGGTGTCAAATGGAACGACGGAGAACCATTCACGGCTGAAGACGTTGCCTTTACTTACGAAATGCTTAAGCAACATGCACCCGAGCTCGGATATTCGAGTATGGTGGCGGAGTGGGTAGAGGAGGTAAAGGCTCTAGATGATCTTACTGTCTGGTTCAAACTGACCAAACCCAATCCGAGAATAGTCAGGACCGAACTGTTCACTGTGACTATTTGGGGCGCTGTCGCGCCTCTCGCTAAGCATGTGTGGGAAGGCCAAGATCCAGTGACCTTCAAGAACAATCCTCCAGTATTCACAGGACCTTACAAGCTGGTCGACTACTCAAAGACAGGCGAATATGCTGTGTGGGAGAGAAGAGAGGACTGGTGGGGTACCGACGTATTTGGATTCAGACCTGGACCGAAGTACATCATAGCTAGAGCGTACACTTCTGAGGAGCCCTTACTCATGGAAGGTGCAAGGAATCTACAGGACATTATGGGGTACGTGACTGTTGGAGGCTTCCTTAAGCTCAGAGAAACTAATCCACACGTGATGTCGTGGTATGATCAGCCACCATACGCCTGGGGCGAAGTATGTCCAGGCTACATGCCTATCAACTGCGCGAAATACCCGTGGAATCTCAAAGAGGTTAGGTTGGCCCTATCCTACGCCGT
>Ga0315308_1000114_pt1 | contig 41134 bp, 44 predicted proteins | sample TDP3_MG_FD_203078 | JGI IMG/M metagenome (GOLD analysis project Ga0315308, IMG submission 203078) | Freshwater sediment microbial communities from Lake Towuti, South Sulawesi, Indonesia - TDP3 | ecosystem: Environmental > Aquatic > Freshwater > Lake > Sediment | place: Indonesia: South Sulawesi...
AGTACCTCTTGTGATAGTCGATCCCGATTGCATACATCCGGTCCATTATGCACCTCCTGTGCTGGTCTCCTCGATCCTATCTGGATCCTTTTGGAAGTGCATTCGGCTTTCATGTTACCTATTTAATTATTTAATTATTTCTTTGGTACGAAGGACGACCACACCTATTCCTATTATTATACTGGCAAGGAATATAAGCCTCCTTACCAAGGCAGACAGATCAGGGTAGAGCTGCCACGCAAGGCCGATGAGGACAGCCACAAAAATGACAAGAATGCTGTCATAAATAATGTCCTTCCGGCTTGAGGGCCGAACTTCCTCTGGAGCGTGATTCACAATCTTCTTTTTTCTTTTTCTCGCAGCCATTGGTCTGTCTTCCTAACCCTCCCTCTTTTATTATTATTATTGCTGGTGCGCCCAGGGCGACTCGAACGCCCGGCCTGCAAGTCCGCAGCCTGCCGCTCTATCCATCTGAGCTATGGGCGCATCCATTTTTAACTGGCGGAGAGGGTGGGATTCGAACCCACGGGCGAGTTTCCCCGCCAAACGCTTAGCAGGCGTTTGCCTTCAGCCTCTCGGCCACCTCTCCGCACTTTCCCCTTACCAACAGCGACAAAAATAAATGGGCGCTGTCCCTATTTATGGCGGAGGGGGAGGGATTCGAACCCCCGGGGGAACTAAGTCCCCAGTAGTTTTCAAGACTACCCCCTTCAACCACTCGGGCACCCCTCCAGCCCTTATTGTTTCACGATCCTTTCAAGGCCTCCCATGAAGGGCCTGAGGGCCTCGGGAACAAGCACGGATCCATCCTCCTGCTGAAAGTTCTCAAGGATGGCAACAACTGTCCTTCCGATAGCAAGCCCGGAGCCATTCAGGGTGTGAACATACCTGGGCTTGGACTTCTGGTCGGGCCGATACCTGATGTTCGCCCTCCTTGACTGAAAATCCTCAAAATTGCTGCACGAGGAGATCTCCTTGAACTCTCCCTGGCCCGGAAGCCATACCTCAATGTCATAGGTCTTGGACGCAGCAAATCCCAGGTCCGCCGAGCACAAACTCACTACCCTGTATGGGAGGCCGAGCTTTATCATGATATTCTCGGCATCCCTTGTGAGCACCTCGAGTTCATCGTAAGATGATTCCGGCTCCGAGAACCTGACCAGCTCAACCTTGTTGAACTGGTGCTGGCGAACGATCCCCCGGGTATCCCTCCCTGCTGCCCCTGCTTCCCTGCGGAAGCACGGAGAATAAGCAACATAACGCAGAGGAAGCATCTCTTTGGCAAGGATCTCGCCCGCATGAACATTGGTCAACGGGACCTCTGCTGTTGGAATGAGGTAATACTCCATTCCATTGACCTTGAAGAGGTCTTCCTCGAACTTTGGGAGCTGGCCTGTCCCAATCATGCTCGCACGGTTCACAATAAACGGGGGAAGAAGCTCTTTGTAGCCGTGCTCCCTCGTATGGACCTCGATCATAAAATTCATGAGGGCCCTCTCAAGAAAAGCCCCTGAGCCCCATGACAGGGTGAATCCTGACCCTGCTATCTTGGCACCCCTCTCAAAATCCAGGAGACCAAGGGCCTCGCCGATCTCCCAGTGCGGCTTTGCCGGGAACGAAAGGGGTCCTATCTTCCCCCACTTCCTCACCTCAGGATTATCTTCAGGGCCCCTGCCTGTTGCGACGCTGGCATGGGGAATGTTGGGAATGGTAAGGAGAAACGCCTCTATTTCTCCTTCAACCCTCCTCACCTCTTCGTCAAGCTCTCCGATCCTGTTCCCGAGGTCCCGCATCTCTTCCCTCGGTTTCGGATTATCCTCGCCCTCCTTTTTAAGCTTGCCGAATTCCTCTGAGGCCTCCTTCCTCAGGTGCCTAAGGGCTTCCACCTCCTGAAGAAGAGTTCTCCTTCTTTCGTCCAGCTTTAAAAATACATCAAAGCTTATCTCCTGACCCCGCCTGGCCAGCTCTTTCACAACCAGATCAACATTTTCTCTTACATATTTGGGATCAAGCATCTATCTATTTAACGGTAACATCCGCATCGAGACAAGTCAACCCCGAAAAAGTTGAAACAAAAGGAGTTCTTGACCCTTATCTCTCAAGGCTGTATGCTGAGGGCATGTTTAACATTGGAATGCCAGAGCTTATCGTCATCCTTCTCATCGCACTCATCGTGATCGGGCCCAAGAAACTCCCTGAGCTTGCGCGATCAATAGGCCGCGCCATCGGCGAATTTCAGCGCTCCTTTGACGAGCTCAAGGATACAATAGAAAAAGAGGTCCGGGAGGAGGAAGGTAAGGAGAAGAAGAAGGAAAAAGGAAGCTCCTGAGCCCGTGCCCGACGATGAAAAGCGGATGACATTCCTTGAGCACCTGGGCGAGCTTAGGCAGAGGCTTCTTGTCTGCATTGTCGCCCTCGGAATCGGATTCGTCATCTCCTATATTTTTTCCGACAGGATATTCAACATACTCCTTGCCCCCCTGAAACCCGCCCTTCCTTCTGGAAGCACACTCATCTTCATCGGCGTTACAGAAGCCTTCATGACCTATGTGAAGGTGGCGTTCCTCTCCGCTGTCATCCTCTCCAGCCCAATCTGGATCTATGAAATATGGTTGTTTGTGGCGCCGGGTCTTTACAAGAGCGAGAAAAAATATGTCCTTCCCATGGTCATCTCCTCTGCCTTCCTTTTTGTTGCAGGTGCACTCTTCGGTTATTTCGTAGTGTTCCCCTACGCCTTCCAATTTCTTGTAAAGGGATATGCCACGGAGGCCATCAGGCCCCTGCCCACCATGTCAGAATATTTCTCCCTGGCCTGGATGCTCCTCCTGGGATTCGGCCTGTGCTTTGAAATGCCTGTAATAATCGTGCTCCTCGCCAGGATCGGAATCGTCAGCGCCTCAACCCTGAGCAAGTATAGGCGATATGCAATCCTTGCCATCGCAGTCGTCGCAGCCGCAATCACGCCCACTCCGGACGCATTCACCATGCTAATCCTCATGGTGCCGCTCCTTGTCCTCTACGAGGCAAGCGTCTTCCTCGCCCGGATATTCGAGAAGTAAGTGTTTGTCAATCCTTAAATCAAACTTTCCGCAGCATGATGGACAAACAGATTTTCTGTATTATTATTGGGATAGAGACGAGGGCAAGGGAAAATAGGGAAACGATGGCTCCCAGCGTGAAGCTCAAGGGAGCATAGATAAATTCCACTGTGTGTGTCCCCCTTGAGAGCTTAATGCCCCGGAAGAGAAGATCTGCAGGGAAAACCTTTGTTTCTATGCCATCAACGAGCGCCTTCCATCCGGAAGTGTATGCATCTCCGAGGATGAGGAACCCGGGAGACGAGAGGGTCGTTCTGACAGTTACCTTCATGGGCGTATAGGCAATGATCTCTGCAGTGGATGGAGGGCGCACATGGCCTCCTTCCATGCCCCTCTGGATCATCTCCCTTTCCCGTGTGTCAGGGACCTCAATGACGGCCTTCTTTCTGAAATCAATATTCGTGTGAGTAAGGAGATAAAATGACTCTTCTTCACTTCGTGCAAATATAGCTTCGTGAACAATAAAAGCCCTTGGAAGAACCCTCTCGTTCTCATAGATCTCAACATATTTGTCTGAATAAACCCTGGTGAACGATGCAGCAGGAGGCGGCTTGGTGTAATGCCAAGTCAGGGGGGCCGGAGAGAGGGAGACGAGCCCCGGAGCTTCGTTTTCGGTTCCCGAGACCCGGCACCGGCATCGAAGAAGGAACTTCATATTCAGGAGGTCCAGGAGAGGGGAGTCTATAACCCGGGGATAGGGCTCAACAGGCTTTATATATAAAGAAGTGCGCAAAGTATCGGGGTCAACGGCGTACATGAAGCGCACATATCGTCTGAGGAGCAGAGGATTGCTCTCCCTTCCATCAGACAATCTATGAACGATGCCTGTATTTGGGATATTATTCCATCCCTCCATCCCCATGACCCGGGAGATCCCCAGCTCCCTCTTGAGCCAGGCAATGGGAGGGGTGTCAGGGAAGGCAAACAAGGGCCCCGAAGGGATGTACCCTCCCCATGCGAGGAAGAGGTCCAGGGCCACAACTGGAACGAGAACAGAGGGAGACCGGGCCTTCTTATAGGAGCCGATGAGGAGAAGGGATAGAGAGAATGTCAGACTAAGAATAATGTGAAAGTAACAAGCCGGAATGGTTTCCTTCCTTAGGAAGAAGAGCTGGTCCTGAAGAAAGATAAAGAGGAGACCGCCTATGCACAGGATGCAAATGAATGTCATGCTGATGGTCCGGATGCCCAGCCCCTTTTCTTTTTTCCTCTTGAGCCACAGGTCAAGCCCCTTTCCTGCCATCACGGAGAGGGGGAAGGAGACGAGTCCTAAGGCATAGTTGGACGCGAAGCGGGAGAGGAGGGGAAGATACCCCAGAAGAGACATGGGAGGAAGTTTGAAGTAAAACCCCATTCCCAGGAGGAGGACCGAGAGGAGGGGAAGGAGCCTCTTATAGTCTCTTAGAGAATAGAGAGAGAAAGCCAGAGGGATGATCCCTGCATAGAGGGAAAAGCCCTCTCCGGAAATTGGAGAAGATGGAGGGAACATGAGGCTCCATGCGCGGAGGAGCAGGCTCCCGACAGGCCCGGTTTCCCGTGAGACGAGGGCGCGATAGGAGAAGCCCTCGAGATAGAGGAATTCGAGAAAAGGGAGAAGGGCAACGGAAGAGAGGAGAAGTCCTCCAGCGATTGCAAAGAGGCTGAAGAGCAACTTCCTGAGGCATTGCCTCCATCCCCCTGGAGCCATAATATCAAGTAATGCCGATACAGCCACATACATCCCGCCTCCCAGGAGTGTGTAGGCTGTGGCCTCTGGATGGCCGGACAGAATGAGCAGGGCGCCTGAGAGGCTCGTCCAGGCCATGTTCACGACCGTAGGAGCATGGGAGACCCTGTGGATGGTGAGGAAAAAAAGCGGGGAGAGGATGAAGGTATTGAGCTGAAAGGTGCGAAAGGAGGAGATGATGCTCCCCCCGAACCCAAAGGACAGGGCTGCCACAGTGGAGGCAGTGCCTCCCATCCTGAGGGCCCGGCAGAAAATAAAGGCAAGGAGGCAACCCAACCAGACCTTGAAGATTTGAAGGACCTCAAACATCCAGGCAGAGGGGAGAAGATAAAGGGGAATTTTCAGGGGGGAGAAGATCGCGGACTGCCAGTTGGCAAGAAACGGGCTTCCAGCGCCGCTGTAAGGGTTCCAGAGCGGAATCTCTCCATTTCTGATGGATTGAGCTGAGTAGAGATCCCATGGGATAAATTGAAAGTAGAATGCGTGGTCCCAGATAGGATTAAATTTCCATCCCTCTGGCATATGGGAGCGATATAGGGAATCGTTGAACATGTTGCTTGCGCCGCTATAGCCTTCTCCCAATAACAGGGCTCTGTGAAAGAAAAGGGCTGCTATCACCAGAGAGAGGAGTGAGAAACAAATTATGGGGTGTGATGTAAAAAATGACGAAGGTTGAGCCTTGTGCGGCACGAGATGTATGTTACCATAAAAAAGTGAACAGGTTCATTCCTATCCTCTTCTTTTTAGGATTTGGGCTCTATTACTACTGCCTTCCTCCCATGTATAGCAGCGATTTTGGCGCCATGCTTCAACCGGCCCATAGGATTGCAGAGGGACAGGTTCCTTATCGTGATTTTTTTACTGTTTACAGCCCTGTGAGCTTTTACCTTCTCGCAGGGTTATTCCACATTCTGGGGGAGAACGACCACACGGTCCGCATTTTCCTCACCGTGCAGGGGATGGCTCTCCTTGTCCTTCTCTATCTAATCACCAAAAGGGCCACAGGAACACGGTGGCTTTCACTCATCCCCTCGCTTTACATTGGAGGAGCAGTTTATCCTGAGGGCGCATTCTACACCCCGCACTGGTCGAGCGGGGTGTGGGGGCTGCTCGCTGTTTTGATACTTCTTCCAGAGAGGCAGCGCTCTTCAGGAAATTCCTGGGGGCTTTCCACCCAAAGGGCATTCTTCGCAGGCCTGCTTTTTGGCATAAGCTTTCTAACCATTCAGAACAGGGGACCGTGGCTTTTGATGGGAATGCTATTTTATATCCTCATTTTCAACCGAACACAGAGACTGCAGTGCGCAGGATCGGCCGCCGTGGGATTCCTGTGCCCGTTGATCGTAGGGGCAGCTGCAGCCCTCCATGCAGGGGCATTGAAGGCTGCCTGGGAGGCGCTCGTCATGTGGTCTCTCACCCACTACAGGCATATGGGCGGATATCCATATTATTATTATTATGAGCTGCACGGTCTCATGGAATTCTCATCCCAACTCCAATGGGGAATGACCCCGGCATATATATTTTTTATTGTCCTTGTGAGGGGCTTCATCGGATTTCAGTTCCTTCTATGGCTTCCGTTAGGAGTTCTTGCAGCGGTCAGGGCAAAGGGTTTTGAACGGCGCATGTCTGAATGCCTCCTGACAATGGGGGCGTCATTTTTCCTGTTCGGGATATCCAGGCCGGACGCAAGCCACATTGGTCAGGCAGATCTTTTGGGAATGACCATATGGCTTGGGGGAATGAAGTTCCTGCGGGGATTCCCACTCAGGATAAAAATGGTCGCGATCACCCTGGCGGCATTGATGGGCTTTATCGGGGCAACAAAAGAGATGATTGCATCCTCTTATTCACCTCTCTACCCAACACAAAGAGGAATTGTGAGAGGCGACCCTGAAACCTACAGTTTTTATCAATTCCTCAACGATGCTCACCCTCAATCGTCGGATGTCTACATCCTGATCCAATCCCCCCAGCTCTACTGGCTTTTTTCACTTGAGAATCCCCTCCCCTATGACGCAATGTTCCCTGGATACCATACAATGACCCAGGTTGAGGAGGCAGTGGGGGGGTTGCAAAGAGTTTGCCCAAAATGGATCATCATTGACCGATTTTTCAGATATATCGCTGTCACCCGACAGATTACCTGGCCCAAGCTGGATACGGAATTGTTCTTCCGCAACCCTGTCTGGCCCTTCCTATCATCAAATTATACGCTTGCATCTACATACGGCGATCTGCGGGTATTTCATAGAAAAGAGGGTTCGTGCATCAAATAACCCGCTGATCATGACGGCCCTTATTATCTCTGAAACGATGAGGCTATTCGGTTCGTTTCCTGATCAGGGATGTCGTGAAATTCTCTTCAAGGTAGAGAGAGACCTGGGGCGAAGGCTCCTCTGAAGGGGAACTAACAGCTCGGGTAGAGACTATGGAATATGTTGTTTCGCCCTTCAACATCAGCAGCTCTCCTGAGGCAATATCAAAACACGATTCTGCCCTCCGTGTGGAGGTTCCGGTTATGAAAAGCCCCAGGGGGCTCGGGGCGTTGGCCACCTTTGCCGTGTGCCTGGTCACAATAAGGGCGCACTTTTTCCCCTTGAAGTCCCCCTCTCCTTTGAATGTCGCTGTCACCATGGCATTCTGATATACACTGAATGGCAGGAGAACCTTGCTCTCATACTGCCAGGAATCCCCCTTGCCAATAGGGACGCCAGGGAATTCTATGGAGCCCATGTACTCTTTGTAGGGGGGAAGCGGATTTCCAGCGGTGACATCAAAGGGGTTTACGGGTTTAATATCAAGAAGGTCGCCTGGGGGGGTCATCTTAAAAGAAATTGATGGAAAAAATGGGGTCTGTTGTTTCTTGCTGGAAACATATGTTTTAGCCCTGTCAAAATCCACCTCCATATCCATGCTTCCATCTGCATCAATTGATAGGACCCTTTCAACAATCCTCATTGATGTCTTTCTATCCAGCACCTTTTTTATCTCGCCCGATGCCTCAATGCTTGTGTTGGAATAGGAAAATTGATACTCCCTGACGAGGCCCTCCTTTCCCTGGAACTTCAGTACAGAGGGCTTGCCCTCTTGAGAGACCAGAACAGTGAGCAATAGACATGCAATCGTTGCGGCCATATAGCAACTTGACCCTACCACAGAGAACCGCTCCGGTCAACTTGTCAATACACAGTTTTCGGCCATTGAAGCGATTGAAAATCCATAGGGTCTTGATATGCTATACACAACGGATCAATGGGCAGGATCATCTGCATCGCCAATCAGAAGGGCGGGGTAGGCAAAACAACCACCGCAGTGAACCTCGCTGCGTCCCTGGCAGCGGCAGAAAGGAAGACCCTTCTTGTTGACTGTGACCCCCAGGCGAACTCAACCAGCGGGATCGGAATAAATAAGACAGACGCCGCATCCCATATCTACCATGTCTTCATCGGGGAGAAGAGGCTCTCGGAGATAATCAGCCATTCTTCGGAGCTGCCCTGCCTGGATGCCGTCCCCTCTTCCCGCGACCTTATCGGGGCCGAGATAGAGCTTGTTGAGGTCCCGGACAGGGAGTCCCGCCTCAGGGAGGCCCTGAAGGACATTCCGGGCACATACGACTTCATAATTATTGATTGTCCGCCTTCGCTTGGGCTTCTGACCATCAATGCACTGTCAGCAGCCGATACCGTCATCGTTCCCCTCCAGTGCGAATACTATGCCCTTGAGGGGCTTGGAGAGATCCTGCATACCATTGACCTCGTCCGCAGCAGCCTGAACCCCGGCCTTGTTCTGGAAGGGATCCTCCTTACCATGTTTGACGGAAGGAACAATCTCTCAATACAGGTGGCTGATGAGGCCAGAGGCCATTTCGGCAGCAAGGTGTTTCGCTCGGTAATACCCAGGAGCGTGCGCCTGAGCGAGGCCCCAAGCCATGGGAAACCCGTCATCCTCTACGATATAGGCTCCAAGGGGGCCCAGGGGTATCTCTCGCTCGCCCGAGAGATCCTTGAGAGGACACCCGGCGGCTCAGATGGCTCCTCGGCAGAAAGGCTCATGTCCTGGCGGCCTGCAAGGAAACCCGCGAGATCAGCATCATGAACGAGAAGAGGAAAGTCCTGGGCAAGGGCCTCGCTGCCCTCATCCCTCCGGCCAGGATGGCCGAGGTCTCAAGAGAGGCCCTGCTCTGCCCTGTAGAGGAGCTTAAACCCAACCGCCGTCAGCCGAGATCGAAAATTGATCCGAAGAGACTCGAGGAGCTGGCGAGATCCATCAAAGAAAAGGGGATAATCCAGCCCGTCATTGTAAGAAAGCTTGAGAAAGGATATGAGATCATCGCAGGCGAGAGGAGGTGGAGGGCCGCAATCAAGGCAGGGCTGTCCAGAATCCCTGTCGTGGTGAAAGAGGCAAGCGACGCAGATTCGCTGGAGCTGGCCCTCATTGAGAACCTCCATAGGGATGATCTAAACCCCCTGGAGGAAGCCCATGCCTATCGCCATCTCATGGAGGACTTCCTCCTCTCCCAGGAGGAGATCGCCAGGCGCGTGGGAAAGGACCGATCCACCGTGGCAAATTCCCTCCGCCTCCTGAGGCTTCCTCCATCAGTCCAGGATGCCTTGAGCAGCGATGCCATCACTTCTGGCCATGCAAGGGCGCTACTCAGCCTCCCCACGGCGCATCTCCAGGAAAGGGCCCTCAAGGTGATCCTCAAAAGGGGACTCTCTGTGCGCCAGGTAGAGGCTATGGTTCAGCATGTGGGAAAAACGAGAACCGGCCGAAGGCTTGATGGTAAAAGAAAGAAGATCGACCCGGAACTTCTTCAGATTGCAGATGAAATGAAAAGGCTCCTGGGAACCCAGGTTAGGATCCACGACAGGGGAGGGAGGGGCCGGATCGAGATAGAATACTACTCCTGGGAGGACATTGACAGGATCCTCGAACGAATCCGCGGTTAAGCCTTCAATTGACACACTTGGGCGATGATGATAAAAAATAACGCAATAGGAAAAGGAGGAATATCATGTTTGAGAAAAAATCTGTCTTATCAGTTCCCCCTCCTGTAAATGAGGACAGGGTCCACACCATTATCGGAAAGGAAGCATCCTTCAACGGCAAGCTGACCTTTGACGGGACCCTGCGCATTGACGGAAGATTCACCGGCGAGGTGTTCAGCCAGGGCAAACTCATTATCGGAGATGATGCAGTGGTTGAAGGGCAGATCGAGACCAACATCTTCATCTCCAGCGGCGATGTCAAAGGGGATGTAACCGCAAAGACCAGGATTGAGCTGAAAGCGCCGGGAAAGATGAGGGGGAACATCAAGGCCCCCCTTCTGATAATCGATGAAGGTGTCATGTTTGAGGGGCACTCACAGATGGAAAACATTGACAAGGGAAGGGACGCCAAGGAAAGGATGCCGGCAGCCGCAAAAAAAGAAGCCGAGGCAAAGAAAACAGGATGATCCTTCCTGACTACACCGCTGCAATTCAGTTCCTTATTTTTATTGTGACACTTCTGGTCCTGGGGAGATTCCTCTTTCAACCTATAATGAGCCTGTTTGAGGAGAGGGAAAGGAAAACCCTCGGCACCCAAAAAGAGGCGGACTCTGTGAAGGAAAAGGCAGATTCTCTCATTGCCCAATATGAGGCAGACATTGAGAGGGAGCGGAAGGATGCAGCCGGGGAAAGGGAGAAGATCAGACAGGAAGCATCCGAAAGTTCCAGGGCCATGCTTGAGAAGGCCCGAGAGGAGGGCCAGAAGGCTGTGGATGAAATCAAGGCCAGGCTGGAGCAGGAGCTGTCATCGGCAAGAGAAAGCCTGCGGAAGGATGCTTCCGAGCTGGCCCGGCAGATGGCCCTTCGTCTTCTCGGCCGGCCTCTCCTTTCTGTCTCCATTGTCATCCTGCTTGCGGGACCCGGGTGGGCCTCCGAAGGAGAATACAAACCTTTCTTGTCATTCGCGCTTTTTTGGTCTGCAATCAATTTCTGCATTTTTATGTGGATCCTGATCCATTACCTGAAAACTCCCATTATGGATTTTCTCCGTGATAGAAGGACATCCATCTCAAAAACAATAGAGGAAGCATCCAGGAGAAAGAAGGACGAAGAAGAGAGGCTCCGCTCGATCTCGGATAGGCTCTCAAGGATAAAGGAGGAGTCAGCGAGGATCCACGAGGACCTGAGGAAAGAAGGAGAAGCAGAACGAAAGAAGCTCCTTGACGAGACAGAAAGAATGGCAGTCAGGATCAAGGAGGAAGCACGGGAAGTCGCTGATGCGGAAACAGTCAAGGCAATGAATGCACTCAGGGAGGAAGCGGCTGCCCTGGCCTCAAGACTTGCAGGGGAGACCATAAGGAAAAATTTCACAGACGAGGATCAGAGTCGCCTGGTTGGAGAATATCTGTCCCGGTTGAGAAGGAAGCTGCCGCAGACATGATGATCACGGTTGCTGCACGACGATACGCCAAGGCCCTGACAGGGATGGTCAAAGATCAGTCATTGCTCGAGAGGAGCGTAGATGAGCTGAACGCCTTTCAGCAGATGCTGGGGTCTGATGAGACCCTACGAAAGACGCTCCTCAATCCGGGGCTTACTCCCGCAAGTAGGAGGGGGCTATGCAGTGGGGTAGCGGAGGCACTGTCCTTTTCCCCCCAGGTTATGAGCTTCCTCGGCCTCCTCATAGAGAAGGGAAGGCTCATTCTCCTGCCGCAGATCGTTGAGGCGCTCCAGGACATCGTGGACGATAGGGCCGGAAGGGCACGGGCGCAGATCATCACTGCCAGGCCCCTCAAGGAAGAGACCACAACAGAAGTGAAGAAGGCCCTGGAGAGCGCCCTGGGCAAGAAGGTCATAACGAGGGTCTTAGAAGACGCAACCCTCCTTGGGGGTCTTATTGTAAGGGTAGGAAGCCAGGTCTATGACCTCAGCCTCAAAACCCAGTTGGAGAGGCTGAGAGAATCAATCGTTAGAGGAGAATGATGCGGAGTCGGGTATGCAAATCACATGATGGATAATAATCACTGTGTATTCATGGGAGACCACCATGGGAAATATTATAAAGAGTAATTTTCTTAGAGAATTAAACAAACGATATGGATCTTTGCGTAGGATGCATCGGACCCAATCCCTATATGAAATTGGCAAAGGCGAAGCCCGTCTTTATATACGATATTCCAAAGTTCATGAAAGGGGAAAAACATTTTACGGGCTAAGAAAGGAAGATTTAAAAAATCTTGAAGGACATCCTTCCCTAATATGTTTTCTGTGGGATGAACAACCAGAGCCTTTATTGATACCATTTTCCGCTTTTGAAGATGTATTTCAATTGACACCACCAGCCAGTGATGGTCAATATAAGGCGCAAATTCGTTTACAAAATGAAGGAACTGAACTTTACATTTCAAGGGCCGGAAGGTTCAATGTCGAAGGTCACTTTGGCTGGGGGGAATTAGACTCATTAATATATTCTACAAGTTCGAGCGCTATACAAGAATTTTCACACTCGCAAATGCAAACATTTCTTGGAGCGATTGGAACGGCTAAAAACCATGATATTTGGATACCGCCAAACGATAGAGGCAAATTAGATTGGTCCCTTGCAGAACCTTTTAAGTGTTGTATTAACCTCCAATATGGACCTCAACGGATTAAGGACATTTTACAAGAAGTAGATGTGATTTGGATTCAAAGAGGCTCAAGTGAGCTTGGTGCCTTATTTGAAGTAGAGCACACCACACCGATTTACTCTGCTTTGCTGCGATTTAACGATATTCATCTGGAATCTCCCACACTCTGTCAAAATTTCTATGTGGTTTCCAATAATGAAAAGCGTGACCTCTTTGTACGGCAACTGAACCGTCCAACTTTCCAAAAAAGCAGGTTAAGCGAAGTTTGCACTTTCCTTGAATACATCAATGTGTTTAATTGGTACAATAGGATTAGAGCCCAACAAAAAAGAGAAGGGGGAATGGATGATAACAAAAACAATTTTTAGAATGTACAAACAAGCGGCTGATAAGCACTGCGCGTTAATGGAAAGAAAAATGGTGCCACAATTGAGGGAACTTGATGCACTGTGGGTTGTTGTAATAGTTGAAAGCGGCATTCCTGTGATTGTGGAGGCATATCGCAACATTCAACATGCAAAAATACGGGAGAAGTTCTGGCGCAAACACATGCATCCCGAGAACGACGAAACCGGTGTTTTTGAAGTCGGTATTTGTCACGCTACTTAAACAAGGCCGATGTCGGGATCGAGATTGTTCCCTGTCACGCAATGCACTCTCAGATGTCAACTGGGGTTTCTTATGGAGAGCAACTTGTCTATGACATTGAGCGGCTTAAAAGGCACTTTCCGGCCGTTCCAGTGAAGGTTATCCTGATTGATGTTTGAGAATGGAATAATAGATGGCAGAGGGGCGGAGGTGGCAGGCGGGGGAGGTTTATCACAGGGTGGTATTTAATCAAGGCGACTGAAAGGAGCAACCTAAATGGCAGAGGGGCGGGGGTGGACAGGGCCCCTTTGCGCGAAGCAATGCAAAGGGAGTAGGGAGGTTTATCACAGGGTGGTATTTAATCAAGGCGACTGAAAGGAGCAACCTAAATGGCGAAGGTTCTGAAGGCTGAGGAGATCAGCCAGATTATCCGGCGGCAGATCGAGGGATTCGAGCAGCAGCTCGAGGTTGCCGAGACCGGGACGGTTATTCAGGTCGGCGACGGAATCGCCAGGGTCTATGGTCTGGAGAAGGCCATGGCCGGAGAGCTTGTTGAGTTCCCGCACGGGATCTACGGAATAGTGCTCAACCTTGAAGAAGATACGGTGGGCATAGCCATCATGGGTGAAGACATCCATATCAAGGAGGGTGACACTGTCAAGCGCACGGGAAGGATCGCCGAGGTTCCTGTGGGAGAGGCCATTATAGGAAGGGTGACAGACGCCCTGGGGCATCCAATTGATGGAAGGGGCCCTATCCAATCCAAGGAGTTCAGGAGGATCGAGCTCAAGGCGCCCGGCGTCGTCTTCAGACAGCCCGTAAGGGAGCCCCTCCAGACAGGGATAAAGTCCATTGACTCCATGATTCCCATTGGCCGCGGCCAGAGGGAATTGATCCTCGGAGACCGCCAGACAGGGAAGACTGCCATCGTGCTGGACACGATCATAAACCAGAAGGGCACAGGGGTAATCTGCATATATGTAGCAATCGGGCAGAAAAGATCAAGCGTTGCAAGGGTGGTGGACAAGCTCAAGAGCTTCGGGGCAATGGATTACACCATCGTCATCTCGGCCACGGCCAGCGAGCCTGCCCCGCTTCAGTTCATCGCTCCCTTTGCTGGATGCACCATAGGCGAGTATTACAGGGACAAGGGCCAGCATGCTGCGGTCTTTTATGATGACCTCTCCAAGCACGCCCAGGCATACCGCCAGCTCTCCCTTCTCCTGCGAAGGCCGCCGGGTAGGGAGGCTTACCCCGGGGATGTCTTCTACCTCCACTCAAGGCTCCTGGAGAGGGCAGCCAAGATGAGCAATGAAAAGGGAGGCGGGTCCCTGACTGCCATCCCAATCATTGAGACACAAGCAGGAGATGTCTCGGCCTATATTCCGACCAATGTCATCTCCATCACCGACGGCCAGATCTACCTTGAGTCAGATTTGTTCTACGCAGGAATCCGTCCGGCAATCAATGTCGGTATCTCCGTGTCCAGGGTTGGAGGATCGGCCCAGAACAAGGCCATGAAGCAGGTGGCCGGAAGGCTCAGGCTTGAGCTTGCCCAGTACAGGGAAATGGCCGCCTTCTCCCAGTTCATGGCAGACCTGGACAAGGCCACTCAGCGCCAGCTCCTCCGTGGCGGTCAGCTCACTGAGCTTCTCAAGCAGCCCCAGTATGTTCCTCTGCCTGTTGAGAGGCAGATACTAATCATCTTTGCCGGCACAAACGGCTTTGTTGATGACTATCCAATGGGAGCCCTTAGGAAATACGAGACAGACCTCTATTCCTTCATGGACTCCAAGCATCCTGAGATCATGAAAGAGATCAGGGAGAAGAAGGAGATGAGCGACGATCTGAGGAAGAGGCTCATCTCGGCACTGGAGGAGTTCAAGGGACAATTCAGGCCATAAATGGCAACACTTAGAGAATTATGATTAATATTCGCTTTCCATCAAGGCTCTCAATAGATTCTGCCGACGAGGTCTTGAAATTATGCAAAGGAATCCTCGAAACTAAGGAGGATAAACTGTGCGTAGATTTATCAGAAGTTAAATGGACAGAACCAGTTGGGGTCACATTACTTGCTGGAACTATTCGCATCGCCCATAATAAACGCAAAGAGATGTTCATTTCTGGACCAGAGGATAAAAAAGTGAAAAAATACCTTTCAAGAATAGGACTTTTGAAATATTTTGGAGTCAATGGCCTTCGCCTTCAACCAAGATATACAAGCATCGAGCTTCGTCAATTAACTGCTATAGATCCAATTTATTTTGAAGGCATCGTTGAATTGCTAGATTCTGAAATGCGCCTTTCTGGAGGTGTCAAAGATTCTATAGATATGAGCCTCAAGGAGCTTGTCACAAATGTCTTTGACCATAGCAAATCAGATGTTGGATGCTTAGTATGCGCTCAATTTATACCAAAGCGACAAATTATATGGATTTCTGCGGCTGATTGGGGGATTGGTATCTTGCAAAGCCTCAGAACAAGAGATGAATATAAAAATCTTAAAAGTGATACGGAGGCAATAACTCAAGCTGTAGAGGAAGGTATTAGCTCGCGCCCTGGCCGTGCAGGATTAGGATTGAATCATATCAAGAGATTTCTCAGGGTGAACAAAGGAACTCTTACAATTATTTCTGGAAGAGGTAGGGTAGATTTCCTGCCAACTGCTACCAGAACCCAGACAATAAATGTGTCTCATCAGGGAACCATTGCTAACATGAGGATTCATGCAAATAAAGAAGCATTTTATTACATGAAAAATGGGGAGGGAAAGATCTTTTGAATGTGAGGCCAGAATGAAAACCGAAGGGAAAAAATTTATTGTAAATATTAAAAAGATATGTGGAAGAAATGTTGTCACTCGTGAGGATGGAAAGAAAATATACGACGCTATCACAAAGCGTTGGAAAAGAGCCGAAAACATTATTATTGATTTTTCCAATCTCTCAATTGCGTCCGTATCTTTCCTTGATGAAGCAATAGGTCATTTGGTTTTTATATATCCCGTTGAACAAATTGCGAGAAAACTAACTCTAAATAGGATTAGAAAATTTGATAGGGCACTTCTGAATGACATTATGTTCTCTCGAATCCGCCAAGCCAAAAAGGAAAAGAAAAGGGCTGCATAATTTATGTCGATCCTCAAGGACATAAGAAAGAATATTCGGTCTGTCAGAATAACTCAGAAAATCACCAATGGTATGAAAATGGTCGTTATGATCAATCTAAATGTAGGATGGAGGGTGTCATGCTTGAGACAAAATTTATAGTCTTAGATGCGAGTATTCGAATTATGGATTTAGAGATCCCCAGGAAGGATGTAGCAGATTTCTTTCGTGATGTTCGGGAGGAAGAGCGCCAATCGACTTTCATACGAGCTCTTGAAGTGGGTATTTTTTGCCTTGAAAGAACCCGCACTAGTCAAGATACTGAATTCGTCAGGCACCAGGTAGAATCGCTATTGAGAGATGTCGAAAAAGCTGTCGTAAAGATACCAGACGAAACACAGAAGGCACTTATTGCAAAAATAGGAACCAGTGAAGGACAGATTCTGGCACCAGTTCAAAACCTTATTAATGAGGTTTCATGTTCAACGGCTGATAGATTAAGAGAAGTGAGGGATCTTCTATCCCAGGAGATCGATCCAAGCAGGGAGACGACTACTCTCGGTAAGGTTCTTAAGAATCTCCGCGATCTCCTCGATCCTAAACGGACTGACTCCATACAAGGATCCCTTGAAATCGCTATCAAAAGCGTTACAACCGAAGATGGTGCATTAGCGAGGGCTGTCAAGACAGTAGTTGCTGATGCAGTAAAACCATTAGCGGAAGAGGTTGACCGGTTAGCAAAAGAGGTTCGAGGACAAGAGGCTGTCGCAGAGGCCCTGAAAAAGACCACGGGAAAGGGGGCCACCTACGAAGATGAGGTGGTGGAATTACTCCAGAAATGGTCTCAAGTCGCAGGTGCAGAGATCAATTATGTAGGACCAGATAATCGTCCAAGAGACGTCCTAGTCAAATTTGTCCAGACATCTTTATCCTCAATACCTGTAACGATTGTACTTGAAGTGAGGGATCGCCAAGCCCCGTTAGGGCGTAAAGTGATCTCCGATGTTCTGAAAGAGGCAATGGCCGAACGACATGCTAGTGCAGCAATTTACTTGAGTCGTAGCAGCGATGGCTTAGCAAGAGAGATAGGTGAATGGGCCGAGGGAGAGAGCGAGCGAGGACCATTCATTGCATGTACGCATGAACACGTCATTACTGCACTTCGATTCTTAATCGTTCAAGAGCGCCTTGCAAATCTTCGTGCTGCCACCTCCAAGGTTGATTTAACATCCATTGAGGGCCAACTAAATCGAGTCCGTACAGCCCTGGATCGAATCAAGACTATCAACAGGAAAGTGACAGAAGTATGCGGTAGCGCCGAGAATATCCGGACTGAGGCTGATTCACTGAGGGACGATATACGAAGCGCTCTAACAAACATCGAAGATGCAATGCATATAGTGTCTGATCAGGCTCAAGCTATCAGTGCATCTTGATATCATGGACTCCAAGCATCCTGAGATCATGAAAGAGATCAGGGAGAAGAAGGAGATGAGCGACGAGTTGAGGAAGAGGCTAACTTCTGCACTGGAGGAGTTCAAGGGACAATTCAGGCCATAAATGCCAACATTAAGGGACCTTAGAAAACGGATCCGCTCCGTCCAGAGCACACAGAAGATCACCAGGGCCATGAAGATGGTGGCTGCGGCCAAGCTGCGCCGCGCCCAGGAGAGGCTCCTTGCTGCCAGGCCCTATGCCCAGAAGATCGGTGAGATCGTCAATGACCTCTCCTCCAGGGTTGACCCTGCCGTTCACCCCCTTCTTTCTCCTCCCGAGGGGGCACGCAAGGTCCTCACATTTGTCGTCACATCCGACAGGGGCCTGTGCGCCGGCTTCAACTCCAACATCTTAAGGGCTTTTGAAGCCAATGCCGCAAAATGGAAGGGGGAGGGAAAAGAGGTGCAGGCAGCAACCGCAGGAAGAAAGGGGAGAAATCATTTGAAGAAGAGGGGATACTTCATCGCCAGAGAGTATATCCAGGGCCGCGAGATCAATTATGACAAGGCCCGCGAGATCGGGGACGACCTCATATCGGAATACTTGAAGGGAGACATTGCGGAGGTGTATCTCATATTCAACTATTTCCGCTCGGCCATGTCCCAGCGGCCTGTTATTGAGAAGCTTCTGCCATTCTCAGCAAAGGAGGAGCGGAAAGAGATTGAACACCTCTACGAGCCTTCCAGGGATGTTCTTGTTGATGCGCTTCTCTCAAGGTGCATACGATTTCAGATTTACAGGGTGCTCCTGGAATCCTTTGCCAGCGAGCAGGGGGCCAGGATGACCGCAATGGACTCGGCCACAAGCAATGCGACTGAGATGATCGGGAATCTTTCTCTAACAATGAACAAAGCCAGACAGGCGGCGATAACCAAGGAGCTTATGGACATCATAAACGGTGCCGAAGCTTTGCGCCGCTAAGGAGGTATATCCATGAAAGAAGGCAGAGTAAAACAGGTAATTGGACCGGTGGTGGATGTGGAATTTGAAGGGGGAGACCTCCCACCCATTTACACCGCCCTGAAGCTCTCCAATCCAGCCATTGACAATACAGAGGGGAACCTTACCCTTGAGGTGGCCCAACACCTTGGAGAAGACACTGTTCGGTGTATCGCCATGGACACCTCTGATGGACTGGTGAGGGGCATGAAGGTAGTAAATACAGGCGCGCCCATAACCGTGCCGGTTGGAAGGGAGGTCCTCGGACGGCTCATCAATGTCATAGGGATGCCCGTGGATGAAGGCCCACCGATCAAGGCCAAGACATACTACAACATACACCGCCCTCCACCGAGCTTTGTCGATCAGTCCACTAAGGTGGAGATCTTTGAGACAGGGATCAAGGTCGTTGACCTCTTAGAGCCCTACATGAAGGGCGGAAAGATCGGGCTTTTCGGCGGTGCAGGTGTTGGCAAGACAGTAATCATCATGGAGCTCATCCACAATGTGGCCTTGCATCACGGAGGGGTCTCTGTGTTTGGAGGCGTGGGTGAGAGGACAAGGGAGGGGAACGACCTCTACCTTGAGATGAAGGGCTCAGGGGTCATTGACAAGACAGCGCTGGTCTATGGCCAGATGACCGAGCCTCCCGGTGCAAGGGCAAGGATCGGCCTCACAGCCCTGACTGCCGCAGAATACTTCCGTGACGAGGAGGGCCAGGATGTCCTCCTGTTCATTGACAACATCTTCCGTTTCGCCCAGGCGAACTCAGAGGTCTCGGCCCTGCTTGGACGAATCCCATCGGCCGTTGGCTACCAACCAACCCTGGGAACAGACCTTGGAGAATTGGAGGAAAGGATCACCTCAACTAAGAAAGGCTCCATCACCTCTGTCCAGGCAATCTATGTCCCTGCCGACGACCTGACAGACCCGGCTCCTGCGACAACATTCACCCATTTGGATGCAACAACGGTCCTCTCAAGGCAGATTGTTGAGCTTGGCATCTACCCGGCAGTTGACCCCCTGGATTCCACATCGCGCATCCTCGACCCTGAGGTCGTAGGACAGGAGCATTACAGGGTGGCACGCGAGATTCAGAGGATTCTGCAGCGCTACAAGGACCTCCAGGACATTATCGCAATACTGGGGATGGACGAGCTGTCCGACGAAGACAAGCTCATTGTATCAAGGGCAAGGAAGATCCAGCGTTTCCTTTCCCAGCCCATGTTTGTAGCCGAGGCGTTCACAGGCACTGCCGGCAAGTATGTCAAGATTGCAGACACCGTGAGGGGCTTCAAGGAGATCATAGAGGGGAAGCACGACGATGTGCCGGAGCAGGCATTCTACATGGTCGGCCCGATAGAGGAGGCACTTGAGAGGGCAAAGAAACTCCTTGCCTGAACAGCCATGCCATTTATTTCATTTGCGTGATATAATATGGCGGAAATTTAAATGAGATTAAAAAAGCTATTGTTACCTGTTTTCCTTATGTCACAAGCTTTCATCATTAGTTGTGCCTATGCGCCAATTATTTCAGTCAAAGCAGCTAGTTCCAGTTTTTTCAATCCTGCAAAATATTCTTCTATCTTTCTCGATTGCAAAGATAGGGGTAAATGTAGCCTTTCATTTTCAGAAGAAAAGGTATGTCCGAATATAGCTAATATACTTTACAAACATGGAAAAGTGCTCGTTAACAAACCCGAGGACGCAGATGCTACACTTTGGGTTTACTATTCATGTAATTATGGAGAGTATTATGTACCTCAATCAACATATTATATGCCTAGGACTATTAAAGGCGGAACAACATATTTTTCAGGAAAGGTTGGAAATGACTACTTTAGTGGATCATCTCAGGCCCCTGATCGAACGGAATATGTACCTCACTCTCGTGGAGGATACACGGTAGGCAAGTATTATCCTTATGTAGGCATAACATTGATTGATAATGCTGAAGGAAATAAGATAATTGATATTATGTGGGAACGCGTAATGTCAGGCCAAGTTAGAAGTGAAGAATTTCTGGAAATATTTAATAGAGCTTCAAAAATGTGGGATGCAAATGCTATTGATACAGTTGACGATATCTTTCCTGAGATGTTCTCTGCTATCATTGAGGCATTAGGGAAAAAATTGCCGTGGCCTGAAGTCCCCCGAGGGTATCTGGGGGTAGTTGTAAATGATTTGGGCGGAGGCGCTGGTGTTATTGTCAATAGCGTATTCCTTGGAACCCCAGCCTCTAAAGCCGGCATAAGACGCGGCGATGTTATTACTGCAATTGGTGATATTCCTATAGATAACACCATTATATTCAACCAAGTTGTTCTTACACAGACCCCTTTGTCTTCAATAAAGGTCAAATTATCAAGGGGAACGAAACAATTGAATCTGGATGTTATTGTCGGATCAACAGTATCACAATAAAAATATGCTTGATAATCCCTTCATTTTAGTATGAAAATATTGGGTGATCTTCCAATGAAAATTGTCACAACTCAATCATCAATCGTGGTAATCGGAAATTTCAATCCTGCAATCGTTAATAAAGATTGGCTTGTTTTCCAAGAAATCGTCCCTAAAGATTTGGCTTTGGAAACCAAAGTGATAACACCTGGGGTATCTATTCTTGAAGGGGGACAATTTGTATTTCTCGTTGACCTTGAGCGTCTTCAATTTACCTCCAAAGACAATAATAAATACCAAATGTTAGCTGATATTGCACGCCGTTTTTTTGAAAAACTTCCACATACTCCTTGTCGATCGGTAGGGTTAAATTTTGAGATACAAGTAGAAGTGGAAGGAGGGAAGAACTCTGTTACTTTCCTGAAAAATCTTTTTCCGCCACAATCTCAAGAAGTTAAAAATTTTATAGAAAATTCCACTTCTTCACAGGGTGTAATCCTCGTCAAGGAAGAGGAAGGATCAAAGCTTCGCTTAGTCATTGAACCTGCTGATAACACCTTATTGAGATTCTCGTTTAATTTTCATTTTGATGCGCCAAAAGCAGAAAAACTAATTCAGGTTATAGCTCAATTTGAAAAATGTAGAAATAGGGCCGTAGAAATTGTTAATATAATTAAAGGAGATTGACAAATATGACCTTATTACCGCATGAAACTATAAACATCGAACTTGGATCTGATGCAATTACACGTGTTGTGATGGCCTCACGGATATGCCATCAGTTAGAACAACTTCAGGCAAAAGAGAGTCCCCTTCAGAAAGGTGAAGTACTTAGGGTCAATGCTACTCTCTCAAATGTGTATACACTAGTTTCATCTATAACTTGTACCCTTGCCCGTGAACCCTTAATATCTTTTGCCGAAATAGATGCGGCGCTTCGGCCTCTCAAAATATTTACTGAACGAAAGTTATTTCAACCAGCGAATATAAGACCTCGATGGTTCAACATATTTAAATTTATCCGTCAAAAACGAAGTGAGATATTCCAAGAAATAGAGGAGTGGCCGATTCCATTACTTGTCGGAGAAATCTTTAATCCAATAAAAGAAATACAGGCGATTTATCAAAATTCTTCGGCAAAATGGGAAGAAATAGAATGTTTCCTTAAAAAATATCCATTTCTTGTATCCGTGCTTATAGAAGCCAAACAAAAGATCTCATCCATTTTTGGTGAAACATCTAAGACTATTCTTGAATTGAATAAGGATCCAGAAGAAGATTTCGAGGAGATTTTCATTGTAATAAAAAGTTCATTTGACTCAGAGAAAGCAAGAGAATTAATGGACAAGCTCGATGAGGAATGGTTTTTAAAACGGATTGATGAAACTAAAGGAAAATTAAATATCACAGAGGAATACGACGAATGAGTTTCGATTGGGCTGAGTATTTAAAACTTGCTAATAGTTTAATTTTTGAGCCAAAAGAGCAATCGGAAGAAGCTCGACTCCGGTCTTCTATTAGTCGCGCTTACTATAGCGTTTTTTGTCGTTCAAGAGTTCGAGCCGGTTTTGTAATCAATTTGGGTAGCGATGTCCACAAAAGCGTTATTGAGAAATATAAAAATTCTTCTGTTCCTCGGGAAAAACTTGCGGGGAAAAGATTGGACGAACTTAGAAGACTCCGTAACGAAGCCGATTATGATGCAAATAAAATTATTGCAAACCAGAATGCTCAGAGAGCTTTAGGAATGGCGAAAGATATCTGTCGATTCTTGGGCATAAAGTAAGGAAGTCCTGGAGAAAGCCAAGACACTCCTTGCCTAATAAGGTAAAAATAGGAAGGGTTACAATCGGCGCTGTGCCCAGGATCGTGGCGAGCATCGGTGAAGGAAACATCACTCGACTGGCAAAGATGGCCAAAGCACTCGGTGCAGACATTATCGAGCTGAGGCTTGACAGGATGAAAAATATTGAAGAGCTTGAGGACATCTTCAAACGGGTGAGGAAGGCTACGCGGCTTCCGATCATTTCAACGATCCGGTGGCACAAGGAATTGGGAAAGACACAAGGGTCATTCCTTCAGGAAAGAAAACGGAGAGATCTTTTTTCACGGGCCATCCCGCTTACCGACGCTGTTGACATCGAGATCAATTCAGGGATCTTTTCCACAGTGGCCAGGGAGGCAAGAAGAATGAAAAAGACCGTGATTGCCTCTTATCACAACTTCAAAATTATTCCTCCTGAGAAACAGCTCAGATCGCTTGTCAGAAAGGGCTTCAGCAAGGGAGGCCATATTGTAAAGATCGCTGCCTACGCAAGTTCCCTTCGGGATGCGGGGAGGCTCCTGTGCCTCTGCCTTTCCTTCAGGCCGGGAAGAGTTGCTGCCGTAGCCATGGGTGAGGCAGGAAAGCTCGCCAGGTATGCAGCCCCTCTCTGCGGCTCTGCACTCCTCTATGGATACATTGACAGGCCTTACGGCCCGGGGCAGTTGAAGGTCTCGGAGATCAGGGAGTCCCTACAGCCGTGACAGAAAAATTGCTACTCGAGGTCATCACGCCTGAGCGCGTCGTTCTTAAAGAAGAGGTTGACGAGGTTACAGCCACCGGTGCCCTGGGCGAGTTCGGCGTCCTGCCAGGCCATACCCCGTTCTTGACCATCCTTGGGATCGGGCCCCTGCGCTACAGGCGCGACAAGGAAACACTAACAATGGCAGCAGCAGGCGGCATTGCCGAGGTCGGCCCTGAAAAGGTCACCATCCTTGCCGAGGCTGCAGAGCTCCCCAAAGAGATAGATGTCGAGAGGGCAAAGAGGGCTCTGGAGAGGGCAGAGGCAGGGATAAAGGGCCTCGCAACAGACGATGCGAAGTTCATCGAGATAGAGGCTGCCCTGAAGAGGGCTCTTACCCGGCTTTCAGTAGCCCCCCGCTAATTACCTAACTCTTAGTAGTCCACCAAACAAACCTATATACATACGGCCTCGGTCGTCCATGGACAGGGGCGCATAAACGCTGTTGAAAGAGATCCCATTCCCGATAAATTGTTGCCAAACAACATCCCCTGTGTCCAGGTCAAGGGCGGTGACGTACCAGTCCGGATCCCCATTCCACACATCAAAAGTATAGTTGGGGTCTTTGTTTTGCATCTCAAAAACATAAAACATGTTTGAGTCCCCTGAGATCATTGGGACAGCGTTGGGCGCAAAGATAGTTGAGTTTGTCCAGAGAAGCGCTATTGTCTCATCTCCGTAGTCGCCGGTTATCTTATACGCAGCAGCCCCATAACTATAGTTGTTCTCCACAGCGAAAACATCTCCGAACGCCGAGATCGTGTTTTCTGTCTGGGACGCAGGCTCTGGAAATGGGATTGGCTGGTCAATGTTGTCAACAGAAGAGCCGTCTTTTGTCCGCAGGACAACGAGCTTCATGGGCCGGGCGCCGTCAAAAAAGGAGACATATTCCTGGTTCGGCCCCATAAGCGTTGGCGTGGTCCCTGTCCCGTCGGCGAATTTGACACTGCTCTGGAACGCCTTGATGACGCACATCTCCGTAGATGTTGTCATGGGGCAAGGATATGAGGGGATCGGGGGGCCGGAGTCATAGGCAACCTTCCACGCCTCTTTCAATTCCTCTCCTTCTGTTCCCTGTTCGAGCCGCAATTTATAAGCGTATTTGTTTGTTGTTATGTAGATTCCGCCCTCGGGATCAATTGCAAAGCTGTTTGAAATATTTTCGTCCGTTGAAAAATTCTTAAGGAAGAGCTCGGTGCTCCGGTCCTTGTTAACGCGCAGGACGCCCGCCCTTGCCCCTGTTGTCACCTTGGTTAACATTTCGCTTTCGTGCACACTTTTCATTCCCTGAGTGACGAAAACAACATCAATCATGCCAGGGGAGGAATACAAAGGGCTCATGGCTACGATGGAATCGTCTGTCATCATCTGGCCGGGATATAGGGATGAAAGGTCAAGGTGCAGGTCCTCTGACATGGTGCTGCCTGAGGAACAGATCCGTGACAGGACAGCGGAATAGCCGTTCCACCAGCAATCTGAGTTGTCCACAAAGCTATAAAGGCCTCCGAGGGGATCCGGAATGCTGACGGAGAAAGAGGATATTTCCTTCATGGTGTCGGGGTTATATTTAATAAAAAAATGCTTTTTAACGAATATGTCCACTTTCATGAGGAGGACATTGCCATTTGAATCAAACAGCACAGGGCCAGGGCCCCATTCGGAGGAAGGATAGGCATACCAGTCCTTTGCAACGGTTCCGGAAGAGCTCGGAACAGGGCCGCGGAACTTGGTGGCTGCCTCCTGAAAGGACGAGTGATGAATGATGGGCCACGGGCTCTGTGAGAGATAGGGATGGTTGTGATATTTTTTCTTTCCACTTTCCTTGGAGCACCCTGCGGCTGCCGCCGCACAAACCGCCAACAGTACAAGGACAAATTTTAATGGTTTGCTCGTTCTACTCATGAGTCTAAGAGGTTTTTAGGTGGAAAGAGTATTGCCTGGTTGATTGGGCTGAACTGGTAGGTCAAAGGTCTTTTGCCGAGCCTGATCCCCCTCAACTCCCTGCAGATCGGATGCCCGGTCCCAATATCCAGCTCTGCATGGGCCCCACCCATCCGCTGCGCAAACTCAATTGGATTGATATTGACATTGGCCGAAACGGGAATCCCGTCCTTAATGGAAAAGGTCTTATACAGCATGGGCTTCCCCTTGGATGTTGGGAGCACCCTGCCCCTCAGCGTAAGAATCCTTTTATTCCCCTCAGAAAGATGGCATTCAAGCCACTCTTTCCTCTTCTTGAACTTGATCCCTGCGATGAACTTCGGATATCCGTAGAGCTCGACGCCACCGGCCCGTGCGATCTCTGTTGTCACCGGAAGATGCCATATATATGCAGTGAAGGTCCTTTTCAACTGCCAGGACATCAGTGTAAGGCCCGGGATGGATCGCTTTCCGAAAGTAATGAGCACTGATATAGCAAACTCGTTATAAGGTTTGATGGAACTTTTTCTGTATTCAAAGGCAGTAAATCCTATTGCGCACCTTCCCGGATAAACCTCCACGGGCCTCATATCAGGATGAGGCAGGTATTTCCTGACCTTTCTCGTGGAAGCGGTAAAAACCGCAGTCATTGATGTATTATCATAATAAAATATAGGCACTATCCCCGGAATTTTCTTGAAAGGCATCTCCCACTGAACAACTCCCTTGAAAAAATCATTTTTCATGGCATCCTCCTTGTTTACTTGGGTATGGCCTTCAGCTTTACCTTTCCTCCTTCAATAGCAACCCTGAACTCCACATCATCGCACTTAAACCTCTCCTTGATCTTATCTGCCTGCGACTTTAAGGTGCCGGACAACTTTTCAAAGGTCAAATGGGACACATCCTCTCCCTGATCCTTCTTCGCCTGGACATAGTCGGCGTATACGTTGCGCAAAGGATCCCCTGCTTTTTTCGCCTCGGCTTCCTCTGGGGGAAGAAGGGTCTTAAGTTTCGCCCTGATCCTGTCCCTGGGCGTGATCCCTTCAAGTATGTCCCTCATGATCTTATCCCAGTAAGCGCGGTAGGTGTTAAACCTGGCAATGAGCATCTGAAAGCGGAACTTTGGTCCGGCCCTTCCAAGGGGCTGCGCATAGAGGTTCCTGATAGTCGTCTCAACTTCCTTCTGGAGTTTTTCAGGGGGGAGCTTTGATTCTCCGATGAAATATTGCTCATACTCATACTTGAGCTTTTTTATGAGCTCTTCTAATCTTGTAAGTTCCTGGTCAACGGACATGGTCAGAAAATGAGTTCCAGGGCGTTCGAAATGGTAGCCACCCCTGCTATCTCCATTCCCTCCATAGGTTTCATCTTTTTCCTGTTTCCCTCTGGCAAAAGGCAGCGGGTGAATCCGAGCCTTGCCCCCTCCTTTGCCCTTGTCTCTGCAAACCTCACTGCCCTCACCTCCCCGCCCAAACCCACCTCTCCTATGATTATAGTGTGCGGGTCAATTGGCTTGTCCATGCTGCTCGATGCCACAGCGGAGATCACGCCAAGGTCCACAGCAGGCTCGTCAATGCTGATCCCGCCAGCCACATTTACAAATATATCCTTGTCGGACAGGTGAAGGCCAACCTTTTTCTCAAGGACAGCGACAAGTAGAGATACCCTGTTATAGTCCACGCCGATGCTCGTCCTTCTCGGAAGACCAAATGCTGTCGGACAAACAAGCGCCTGGAGCTCCACAAGAAGGGGCCTTGAGCCCTCAACGCTGCTCACCACAACAGAGCCGCTTGAACCCTTGGGCCTTTCTGAGAGGAAAAGCTCGGATGGATTGACGATCTCCTGAAGGCCGTCCTCTCTCATCTCAAATACGCCAATCTCGCTCACGGACCCGAAGCGGTTCTTCACAGAGCGCAGGATCCTGTATGCATGCCCCCTGTCTCCCTCAAAGTAGAGGACAGCATCAACAATGTGCTCAAGGGCCTTTGGCCCGGCAATCGCCCCCTCCTTGGTGACATGGCCGACAATGAGGCTCGTGATCCCGGATGCCTTGGAGAAATACATAAGACGGCCTGCCACCTCCCGGACCTGGGAAAGGCTCCCCGGCGCAGAGGTCAGGGACTCGGAGAACACCGTCTGGATCGAGTCAACAGCAATGACCTTTGGATTCATCTTCTCTCCTGCTTCAATGATCCTCTCCAGGCAGGTTTCGGCAAGGATGTGAAGCCCGGCGGAACCGGCGCCGAGCCTCTCTGCCCTCATCTTCACCTGTCTTAGCGACTCCTCGCCGGTAACATACAGGATCGGAAACCCTCCACGGGCCAGGCGGTCAAGGGATTGAAGGATAAGGGTTGACTTTCCAATCCCGGGGTCTCCTCCAACAAGAACGATGGAGCCGGGCACAAACCCTCCACCCAGGACCCTGTCAAACTCGTTCATCTGGGTCTTCATCCTGTCTTCACCGGTTGTCTCGATCTCCGTAATGGACAATGGTTTAGCCGGCTTTCCGCCAATGCTCCCAAGACCAACCGGGCTGAGGGGAGCCTGGGAAATCCGCTCCTCCACCAGGGAGCCCCACTCCCCGCAGTCAGGACACCGCCCCAGCCACCTGGGGGCCTGGCTTCCGCATTTCTGGCAGATAAAAATTGTTCTCTCTTTACCCACGAGTTCAGATGATCCTTATGAAGACTCGCATATTCCTTCTTCCACGATCGTCAATGTATCCACTTTCCCCTAAAAAAACAAGACTTCTTGACCCTCTCTGAAAGGAAATGATAATCTAATTTAATGGCACAGAGGATTGCAGACCTCTCTCTTGAGAGGAAAAACTTTGAAAATTTCATCAATACCCTTCCGCTCCTTTCTCCGAGGGAGATATATGAGAGGCTGGAGGACCTTGGATACAGGGGACAGGAAAGGGGCAGGCAGTCTGTTTCCCTCATGGCCTACAGGCACATCAAGAGGCTCAAGGCCATCCATGCCGATGGAGTGAAAAGAGACAAGCTCCCGGCAAAGACCAACTATCTCCTCATGGGCCCAACAGGATGCGGAAAAACATTTCTTGTGGAGCTGCTCTTCCAGAAAATCCTTCAGATACCGACTGTTATCATTGACATCACCAGCTTCACGGAAAGCGGCTATGTGGGAGACGATGCGAGGACCATACTCACAAGGCTCCTTTTCGCAGCAGGAGGAGACCCGAGGATCGCTGCATGCGGCGTGGTCTGCCTCGATGAGTTCGACAAGATTGCCACTGCAAAATCCAATGCCAGGTTTGCCGGAGAAGGAACCACAAAGGATGTCTCGGGCCTTGGTGTCCAGAGGGAGCTTCTCAAAATGCTTGAGGGAAGCGATGTTGCCGTGCCCCTTGATTTCGGCTACTCCTCTTTTGGAGAAAGGATCGTCCTTCCCACGGCTGACATACCATTTCTTGCCTGCGGCGCCTTTTCCGGCTTCAAATACACCGCACAGACAAAAGGAGGAGAGGAAGAGATCGGTTTCAGAAGGATCCCGAAGAAGAAGTCCCCTGAAAAGGTCGCCTACTCCCTTGAAGAAGGCGAGGTGAACGATGTGGAAACCTTCCAGGTCTATGGCTTCCTTCCAGAGCTTATTGCCAGGTTCACCAGGATCATCCCCTTTGATCCCCTGAGCCACGATACCCTCAAAGAGATCCTCCAGGACAATGTGATAGACCGCTATACGAAAGAGTTCGAGGACGAGGGGCTGGAGCTCAGGGTCTCCAACAATGTAATTGACTATTTGATCAACCAGGCAATAAAGAAACAGACCGGTGCAAGGGGCCTCAACTCCCTGCTCACTGCCTATCTGGAGGAAGCTGCCTACCGCGCCTTTGCCACGGGCGGAGGAAGGGTCAGGGTTGACCTCAGGAAAGGAAAGGTCGTCTCACGGGTCGTCGCATCTTTTAGGGCCAGAACTTAGGTGTTTCCACGGTAGCACGAAGTATCCTAACCAAAGTAAGGATCGTCCTTCTCAGGCCCAAGCATCCGGGCAATATCGGTGCAGTTGCAAGGGTGATGAAGAACATGGGCCTCTCACGCCTTGTGCTCGTTTCACCAGGCGAATGGAAAACGCCGGAGGCGCTTGCCATGGCCTGGAACTCCAGGGAGATCCTGGAGGACGCAAAGGTGCATCAAGAGCTCCAAGAGGCAGTGGGGAACACAGGGCTGCTTTTGGGCACATCATCAAGGACGGCAAGGAGAAAACCACTTAGCCCGGAGCAGGGAGCAAGGCTTCTTCTCAAGAGTGCAAAGAAGAATGAGGTGTCAATCCTTTTCGGCCCTGAGGACAAGGGGCTTTCCAATGAAGAGCTTGCAATGTGCCATTCCCACATAGTGATACCTGCTGCTTCCAAATATCCCTCCCTTAACCTTGCGCAGGCCGTTGCAATTGTTTGTTATGAACTTTATTGCGTCTCTCAGAAGGGTCAATCGCCAGACAGCAAAAACCTGGCATCAATCCGCGACCTGAAGGGGTTCTTCGCGCACCTGAAGGACATCCTAATTAAAATCAGATTCCTTGACCCGAAGCGTGGCGCCGATTTCATGGGTGATATCAAGGGGATATTCCAGAGGGCAATATTGAGCAGAAGAGAGATTAGGATCCTCAGGGGTGTCCTTAGACAGATAGAGTGGTGGAAGGATTCTGAAAGAAAATGATGAGACGGGTTATTTTGAAGCCGGGACCTTTATGAATCCGTGGTATCTTCCCATCCAGTATGGAGATAGCCAGGTGGTCCCAGCCTCCTCTCCGTAGCCTCCACTGCCGCCGTCCAATTCGTAGGGGTTGCCGTCCCACCTGTGGACCCTCCTCTCCTTGTAAGGAAGGACCTCTGTTGACTCTAATTCCTTGTTGGCGCTTCTGCTCTCAGGCGCTATTTCAATATCGGCCCTCTGGCTGTTCCTCATTGTCCATTTGATAAGGCTCCAGGGATACTCCCTGAATGTTCCAATAGCATCGGCAAGCCCGAAATCTCCTCCGGCAAAGGCGCCATATACAAAATTAAACAGGGGGCATCTTTCATGCCATTCAATGTCAAATGAAAGCCTCATACTGTCCATATATATCTGACGGAGCTTCTGGCCAGTCTCATATTTGAGAAGGGGATAATATATAAAGTAAGCAAGCTCATCATCATAATGGATCAGGAGCGGGCTGTTGAGGCTCGGGACAATCATATAGATCATCTTCCACGCTGCTGCCTTCTTATGATATTGATGCTCATTGATGAGGTGGTGATAATGCTCCAGAAACTTCTTATCCCTTGTAATATGATATGCCACCCTCAAATAGCCCAGGATCTCAAGGGCATCGAGATAATACTGGCCGGCATAATATGTCTTTCCCTTCCATTCTACCGGGACATTGCCGCCGGTATCCACATGCTCCGGATCCCATCTTCCGTATGTCGTCGGCGTCCCATCCAGGTCAATGAGCTTATATCCGTTGTCAACGATGTGGCTCATTATCCTCCCCACAACATCCCTTATCTCTTTCCTCTCGCTCTCATCTGCAGCAAGGTCATAATAGACAGAATACCCCAACATGTGCCCTGTTATCTCATCGGAGCTTGTATCGTTCTTGAAGCAGTAATTCCCGCTCTTGTCCGGTATCCAGCACTTGTATTTGCCTGAGTTCTCCATATACTCACAGCCCTTCCTCGCGCACTCAAGCATTGAAATATAAGATCGTGCTACAAATCCCGGGTTCCCAACCTCCCTCGGGAGTTGCTCAAGCATGAACATTGCCTCAAGGGATTGCCTCGCCTGCCTCTTGACCGATGGATCTTTTGTTACTGCGTAACGAAATGCCTCGCCTGCAATATAAAATTGCGTGTATTGACCGTCGTTATCGTCATCAGCCAAATATAATGAACTCAGGTCGCCGGGACTCCTAAGCCCTGCACCCGATATCATTCCGTATCTGTTGTGTCTCGATTGTGTAATCTCTTCATAATGCCTTGCCTTTTCCTCAAGAGTCATCTCAACCCTTCTTATCATGCCCAATCCCTTGCTTGAGCCGAGCCATATTGTCCCATTGCTGTCAATGGCGCATGTGGACACACGGTCATCCGGCACCCACCTCCTACCCGCATAATAATGCCACTTATCTCCCTCCCTTCTCATCGTACCCCATTCGGAGGAGACCAATACCTCTCCGTCGGGTGATATGAATATGTCAAGAATCTTTTCATAAGGGAGGCCCTGCTCTCCCGTGAGAGAAATAAATTCGTTATTGCTGAGGATGCTGATCCCATTTGGAGTCCCTATCCAGATATCGTTGTCAAGACTGGCAGAAAGCGCTCTTATCTCATTGCTCAAAAGCCCATCGGATGTCGTAAGGCTAACCATGGAGCCCTGCTCACTCACATAGAGCCCGTTCGTTCCTCCGACAAAAAGCTTATCGCCATTCTCAAGAATGGCAGTGACAGAGAATGTTATGGAAGTTGAGGTGAATGTTTCGTCCTTAAACAAATAAAGCCCTTTGTCTGTCCCAACCCATATGCCTACATCCTTTTCCGCAGCAATTGTGGTCAAAGACGCTCCGAGCCCTGACAGGGAATGCTGAGCCCAGGAGTAGTTTTTATCTTCGAGACTGATTGTTAATTCCTTGAGTACGTTCTGTGTTCCTGCCCAAATCCTGGCATCGGCTCCAACAGCCAGGGACACCAGATCGTTATCCGATGTGTCAGGGAATTTCCACCACTTGGTTCCATCAAATGAAGCCAGGCCCTTGTCTGTAGCAAACCACACCCTTCCATCCTCAACATAAATATCCCTTACATCATCCCCGGGCAGGCCGTTCGCTGATGTTATCTCTTCCTCGATCTCCTGGAGGAATACCTCATCTAAAATGGACTCTGTGGAGTGTTCAAAAAACGATGCCCGACACCCTGCAGCAAGTAAAAGAACCAATCCTATTCTGAGTGATGTTTTCAATGCAGTGTGAAAGGGTAACATAATAGGTGATTAATGTCCACGCATCAATACCTACTTAATGTCGCATACTCCAAAAATCAAAGATGTTTGTAGACAGAAGAACGATGCTGAATGCCATAAATCTTGATACATTTCTGTGCTGGATACACCCAATATAATATTCGCCAATCCCCAATAGAATAACTATTTAGCCCTTTAAGGGCAGAAGGTAAATTTTGAAGAGGCTTTTTCCCAAGAACTTCTGGATGATGCGATAACCATTCAATCTTTGCAAAACATCTTTTACGAATGGACGAATCAAGACTTTCTATATCTCCTTCCGCTTCGGGAAGGACAACAACTTCGTATGAAATCATCAATTTCTCTTGTAGCGTTTTTTTATCTCTTTTAAACTTTTCCCTTTTCCTTCTAAATCAGAAGCTCTGGCCCTATACATTCTTGCCAAGAACTCCGGTTTATATGGGGACACGGCCTTCTCTAACTCTGCCAAAGCTTCTTGAAGCTTATGAACAACTCTTGCTGGAACATGCACTGTTTCCATGGATGTATTCTCACCTCCTATACGATTTAATGTGTCATGATCACCGAAATAAATCAAGGGGTTGTATGATTCAATTTTATTTTTTGGAATGACTGAGAGAAGGTATTTTCTCAGAACATTTTTCAAGGATTGTCAGGCCGTTGCACAAAGAATAATGCTTGATGATCCATCCGTTTCTGAAATCAACAAAATCCTTTGTTTCGTTGAACGAGGTATGAAAATATTCCTCCACTGCCCTTATCACACCCCTGTCATTGTCCCATCCGATTCCCATACTCCCGTCCCTCCTGAAATATATGTCCCTCAGGTTTGTATCGTGAAAAACAACCTTGGATATCTGTGACAGAAAACCAAACCAGGACTTTATCTCCTGAACCGTATGATCGAACAGGTGGCTTGTATCAATAAAAAGAATGTCAATTTCCGGCTTTGTCCCCTGGTTTTTGCACCAGCTTTCAAACTCTTTTGCGAATTCAATGTCGTCTTTTTGAATAAATATCCAGCCCTCATAAGAGGAAGTGCCGGAATAATCCTTGATATCAACACTGAGGAACTTTGAGCCGCACAATGCAGCAACGCGCTCCAGGACAAAATTGCTTCCACCGGCCCCCACGCCAAGCTCAACTATCAATCGCGGCTTAATATTAAATGATTCGACGAACAAAGTGAGGAGGTGATCGCTGATGTTTGTTCTCTTTGCCATCCGTTTCTCGATCTCATTGAATTCCTTTAGATCCGAAGGGCCGTGTGCCCCAAAAACCTTTTTTCTGACAAACAGGTTATATAGCCTGCTTATCCATTTGAGGAATTTGTTCTTCATTTCATTGACAGAACGGGCTTGGGAATCATTTTGACTCCCCTGTCTGCAGCCTGTCAAGTTATTGCATGAAATAAGGATATTTGCAGCATTCTGGGGTCACTGTTGCATTGACAACCTTGACGCCTTTGACCATAGTATTTCTTGAAAGGAGAAGAGCGTGCAAAGAGGCGTAAAAACAATCAGGATCGGAATGGCCCAGATAAATTCCACTGTGGGGGACCTCTCTGGGAATTCCCGCAAGATCGTTGAATACATTGACAGGGCAAAGGATTGGGGTGTGGATGTGGTGTCATTCCCTGAACTGGCTGTCACAGGATACCCCCCTGAGGACCTCCTCCTCAAGCCAAGCTTCATCAGGGACAACGGAGAATCACTGAAAAAGATCGCCAGGGCAGCGCGGGGGATAACGGCTGTCGTTGGCTTTGTTGATAAAAGCGAGGACATCTACAACGCTGCCGCAGTCCTGCACAATGGTTCTATTGCCGCGGTCTATCACAAGATCCATCTCCCCAACTACGGGGTGTTTGACGAAGAGAGATATTTCCGGAAGGGAACAGAGCCCTTCGTTTTCTTCCTTGACGGCATAGGGATCGGGATCACTATATGCGAGGACCTATGGCATCCGGATGGCCCGGCAACTGATGAATCCTTTGCCGGGGCTGAGGTCATAGTGAATATCAATGCTTCTCCATACCACATGGGCAAATGGAGGGAGAGGCTGGAACTGATCCAGATCCGGGCCAGAGAAAATGCTGCGGCCATTGCATATAACAACATGGTCGGAGGCCAGGACGAGCTTGTCTTTGACGGGTTTGGGATGGTTGTTGATGAAAAGGGGAACCTTCTGGCCAGGGGCCGGCTCTTTGAAGAAGACCTTGTTGTGGCTGACCTCGACCTCGAGAGCATATTCGGGGCCCGACTTCATGGCCCAAGGCGAAAGAACGAAGAGAGCCTTCGCACGGTTCAGACCCTTCGCCTCGCCTCTTCGCGCATGAACACAAAAAAACCCTTGCTCCGAAAAAAGATCTCACCCGATCCCCACCCTGTCGGGGAGGTGCTCTCAGCTTTGATTGTCGGGGTAAAGGATTATGTCAGGAAAAACGGGTTTGAGAAGGTAGTCATAGGACTTAGCGGAGGGATTGACTCTGCACTGACTGCTGTTATTTCTGTGGATGCGCTTGGGAGTAAGAATGTCATCGGCGTCTTCATGCCGTCCCAATACACAAGCGAGAGAAGCAAAAGGGACACACTTTCCCTGGCTAAAAACCTAAAGATCAGAACGCTGGAGCTGCCAATTAAGAGCGCCTTTTCCACCCTTCTAAACACTTTGGAGGGGGCCTTTGCCGGGACAAGTCCCGGCATCGCTGAGGAGAACCTCCAGGCCAGGATCAGGGGGAACATCATCATGTCACTCTCAAACAAGTTTGGATGGCTCGTTCTGACAACCGGAAACAAAAGCGAGATGAGCACGGGATACGCAACTCTTTACGGCGACATGGCAGGCGGTTTCGCTGTTATCAAAGATGTTCCAAAAACACTTGTCTATAAGCTCGCCCGCTACAGGAACAGCCTTGAGAAGAAGCCCCTCATCCCTGAAAGCATCATGAGGAGGGAGCCAACGGCAGAGCTCAAGCCAGGGCAGCTCGACGAGGACACCCTGCCCCCCTATAAAGTGCTTGACCCAATACTTAAGGCATATGTGGAGGAAGACAAGGACATTGAAGAAATAACCAAAATGGGATTTTCTCAGAAGACGGTTATGAAGGTCATCAGTATGGTGGAATTGAGCGAATACAAACGGAGGCAAGCTCCTCCAGGGGTCAAGATCACCCCGCGCGCCATTGGAAAAGACAGGAGGATGCCAATAACCACCAGGTATAACAAAGAATGAACCACATACTGACTCCTCTGATAAGCATTGCAACATAGTATTCGGGAATATATGATACTTTCTGTATTGAATATATAGGCACTAAAGGGAGGACATCATGAAAAAGATTGAGGCCATTATCAAGCCGTTCAAACTCGACGAGGTGAAGGAGAGTTTAAACGAGATCGGGATCCAGGGGATAACGGTCACAGAGGTCAAGGGATTCGGAAGACAAAAGGGCCACACAGAGCTTTACAGGGGTGCCGAATATGTTGTGGACTTTCTACCCAAGGTCAAGCTGGAGATAATCGTCAAGGAAGAGCTCGTCACCAAGGTCATTGAGACTATTCAGGAGGCAGCAAGGACTGGGCGGATTGGAGACGGCAAGATCTTTGTCCTTCCTGTAGAAGAAATTATCAGGATCAGGACCGGGGAAAAGGGAGAGAACGCCATCTGAGGAGGGGAGCGGAAATGACACCTAAAGAAGTCGTAGCTTTTGCAAAGGAAAACAAGGTCAGGTTTCTTGACCTCAAATTCACGGATTTTCCTGGGAGGTGGCACCATTTCACCGTGCCCATCTCAGAGTTTTCAGAAGACTCCTTTGAAAAAGGCTTTGGAATAGACGGCTCAAGCATCAGGGGGTGGAAAACAATCCATACGAGCGACATGCTCGTCATACCGGACGCCGGAACCGCCTTAATGGAACCCTTCGCTTCAGATCCAACCCTCACAATGATCTGCAACATAATTGATCCGATTACAAAGGAAAGTTACATGAGGGATCCGCGCAATATTGCAATGAAGGCTGAGGCATATTTGAAATCTACGAAGATCGGAGATGTTGCCTACTTCGGTCCAGAGCCGGAGTTCTTCATCTTTGATGACATCCGGTATGACACCAATGTTCATTCTTCCTATCATTTCGTTGACTCCAAGGAAGGCATCTGGAACAGCGGGAGAGAAGAGAATCCCAACCTTGGATACAAGCCGAGGCACAGAGAGGGACATTTCCCTGTGCCGCCGACCGACCACATGCATGACATCCGCTGCGAGATGGTTAAGGTAATGGAGAGTGTTGGACTTAAGATAGAGAAAGAGCACCATGAGGTGGCAACCGCAGGGCAGGCAGAGATAGATATGCGATTTGATACCCTTACACGGATGGGGGACAAGCTCATGTGGTTCAAATACATCGTGAAGAATGTGGCCTTAAGGCATAACAAGACCGCAACATTCATGCCCAAACCCCTGTTCGAGGACAATGGCTCAGGCATGCACACCCATCAGAGCATATGGAAGGGAAACAAGAACCTCTTTGCAGGAAACCGTTACGGCGGCCTCTCCGAGCTCGCCCTTCATTACATTGGCGGAATTCTCAGGCACGGCCAGGCCCTGTGCGCCATCGTGGCCCCTTCGACCAACTCCTACCGCAGGCTGGTGCCTGGTTATGAGGCCCCTGTGAACCTGGCATACTCCTCCCGCAACCGGAGCGCAGGAATCCGCATCCCAATGTATTCCCCAGAGCCCAATGACAAGAGAATCGAGGTGAGATTTCCGGACCCGTCCTGCAACGGATACATGGCCTTTGCAGCCATGCTGATGGCCGGTCTGGACGGGATAGAGAAGAGGATCGACCCGGGCGAGCCGTTGGACAAGAACATCTACTCCCTTTCTCCAGAGGAGCTCAAGGATGTACAAACGGTGCCCAGGAGTCTTGAAGAGGCCCTCCATGCTTTGGAGCAGGACCATGAGTTCCTTCTCAAAGGGGATGTCTTCTCAACCGACTCCATAAATAAATGGATAGATTATAAGAGGAAGAACGAGATCGATCCCATCAGGCTACGCCCTGTTCCCTACGAGTTCACCCTGTATTACGATGTCTAACAATAATTATCTCTCTACCATTTATGGTAGAGTGAGGAATGAGTATGATAGAAGCTTTAATTAAAGGAAAACTTTCACTTTCAGAAGATATCTTAACAAGTGTAGTGTTTGGATTCCTTAGAAACCTTCCAGATATTCTCATTGACTTCCTTAAAACCGCAAAAAACCTCTCAGGCACATCGCTTCCCATCACTATTCTCCCTGCCGGGGAAATTCATTATGAATTTTGGCCATTTTATCAAGCTCCAGATTTTCATGGAAAGGGGGCCCAACCAGATGTTGTTATTAAGGCAGGTGACGAATGGGTCATAGTATTAGAAGTAAAATACATTTCAGGAAAAAGTGGTGCTGGAATATCAGAGGATGAAGAAACGCAAGACATCAAATTACATGATCAGTTAGCACGAGAGTATTTTGCAGCCCTGGAAAAGAAAATTGGAAATAATTTTTTCATTCTTTATGTAACATCACATTCAGAGCCTCCGGAGGATGAGATTAAGGAGACTATTAGAGCAGTAGAGAAGATTGAGGTTGCCCATAAAACGATAATAGAGTCATCACTATATTGGACTAAGTGGCAGGCTCTTCACAGGATTGCCGAAGATTTCATCAAGAAAAGCCCTGTTTCTGATATATCACGAAATCTTGCAAAAGAGTTTCTGAAATTTCTTTCTTGGGCGGGCTTTATAGAGTTCCAGGGTTTTAGGAAAGTACAAATTCCAGGAGAGGCTTTCTTCAGATATGGTTCCCATCTTCATTGGTATTCCAAGATTGTTACACCATACTGGAGCAAAGTATGGCCAGATAGAATAAAGGTTCTTAAAGGATTTTATTCGGGTGCCCACATTAAGGACTTTTGGGTCTCTGTCCCAGTAATCCCTAAAGAGAAAATACAAGGAGGCTTCTATGACAGAAGATGATGCACAGAAAAAGGGACAGGCAATATTCACGGCTTGTGAGATTCTTAGAGAGACATATAGGGATTTGGATCGTCTCAAGGATGACCTTAAAAGCATTCTGAAGGAAAAAGGTTATGATACGAATTTGGATGAGTATTCTTATGGCCCCAAGACATTGTATCTCAAAGGCATTCATGCTTTCATTTTCCGTGAGGTTCAAGGGGAAGAAAGAGGAACTAAGGGGAAAAAGATTCAAACTGTTTTAGGAGGAAGTGTAATTTTTTGTGATGGGAACTTTGGTGGAGGGGAATTTAAAAGAATATACTTGCGAGATGAACCTGAGCTTTGGGTAGGAATAGCAAAGGTAGAAGGATATAAGAAGGATGTAGTGGCGTGGGATTTTCAATGGTTCCTTATATCTGATGAACTAAAGTTATTTAAGCCACCTCTCAAACTTGGTGGTTCCATTCATAATTACCTTTACGATGGAGGAGACGAATGGGGACTATGGAAGGCAAAATTTGTCGGATATCCTCTTACAGTGATTAAGTCAAGAGAAAAACTTAAGGAGTTGATAGTAGATCCTCTCCTCCAAGAAGCTAGCCAATGGGAATAACACTACCTTTATAAAAACTTAAAGAGGATTGATCCCGGCAAGCCGGTGGACAAAAATATCTATTCTCTCTAGAGGAACTTAAGGATGTGCCCACGATGCCCAGGAGTTTTGAAAAGGCTCTCCGGGCTCTGAATCAAGACTATGAGTTTATACTCAAGGAAAATGTGTTCATCCACTTGTGATTGATAAGCGACAGGAGTACGAGAGAAAGAACGAAATTAATCCTATTCAGCCTCGACCCGTATCCTACAAGTTCGCTCTCTAATAAAATGTCATAGCTGCCTTTAAATAAAAATTGACTTTATATTAAATTAGATGGTATAAGGACACTATGAAGGGGGCTTTAATAGGTACGAATATTATTGTATTAGCTTCACATCACAATCCTTCAATAGCCACAAAGGATTGGTTATTGACAAAAAGAATTATTGAAGAAAGTGTAACAAATTTCGCACATACACCTACATTCTCACTAACAGAAACCGAAACAATCATTATGGCGGTTGATGAGTCTAGATTGACCGTGTCTCTGAAGGTTATTAGTGAACCAAACCTTGCTATACTACCTCAGATTGTTTTAAAATATATGGAGAATTTACCTGAAACACCCTATATAGCAAAGGGTTACAATTTTTCTTGGAAGGTTTCTATGGGGGAAGAGAATAGGAAAGACGAACTTACGTCCCTCTTCCCAAAAGGGGAGGATATAATTAAGGGGCTTAGCGACGACAATTGGTATGAAATAGGAGGTATTCTTCTTCTTCATTGGCAGGGATTTCAGACAAAAGTGGTAATAGATCCGTTTCTAGGTTCAGAAAAAGATTTGACAGTAGATTTTAATTACCATTTATCGAAAAATTTGTTTGGAGATAATATTAAATATCTTGAGTGTTTTAAGCACTCAAAAGAAATAATAAAGAAACTATTCAAAAAAATAGAAATATGACAACAACAATTACTTATAACGGAATGAGTTCTTTGCATGCTCTGATTGGTACGAGTTTTATTACTAATACGACAACTTCTATCGCTTCTCGAGCTATATCTTCATCACCTTCTTGCTATGACTTTTCAAGATTGGGGCGTAATAACCCAATCATATGGAATGAAAATAATCTTTATAGAACAGTTCTCCAAGGTGAAATTCAAGATGATAGCGATACACTTCGAAAGTTGGCAATACGCTTATTAGTTATTAAGAACTTGTTTGAAGATGTAAATAGGTGGGCAAATGTAATTCTTCTTGATGTCCCATTCCAGCCAAATATTTTAACATACAAAGCTGAAAGAGAGGATTTTCAGGGCCGATTTCGAGAAAAAGAGATTGAGTGGTTGCAAAAAAATTCTTATAAATATCAAGGGAAATGGGTTATTGTTGAAGGGGACAAGTTAATTGGAGTCGGGAATGATCCCAATCTTCTTCGTAGTAAAGCCCGGAAGAAAGGAGTGAATATTCCGTTTTTAGTCTTTGTGCCTCCCAAACATGAAGAATCGTTTATGGGTTTGTAAAAATGTACTCGTTGATTTTTCAACATCGAATGCCCTATCGTGAGAATATTTTTGAAAATGATGACAGCCCTCTCGTTGGAGTTAGATTGTTGAATCCTCACGATGAGAGCAAAGCAATAGATACAATTGCAATAATGGATAGTGGGGCTTCGTATTCACTCTTTAACGGTATTTTTTGCCAGGATCTCGGAATCAATCTCACTTTGGGAAGACCTAAGAACTTTATAGGACTTGCCGGTTCTCTCAAAGGTTATATCCATCAAGTGATAATTGAAATAGAAGGCGAACAATTTAAGTGCGATGTCGCTTTCTCGGAACAAAACATTTCACGCAATCTTGTTGGTCGATTCAGCCTTTTTGAGAAAATTCGTATAGGAATTCAGGGACGGCATCGTCTCCTTTTCTTTCATCCGGCGCCGTAATGCTTCCTTTTGTTCAGTTTTCTGTGAACCTGGCATACTCCTCCCGCAACCGGAGCGCAGGAATCCGCATCCCAATGTATTCCCCAGAGCCCAATGACAAGAGAATCGAGGTGAGATTTCCGGACCCGTCCTGCAACGGATACATGGC
>Ga0315308_1000115_pt1 | contig 41059 bp, 46 predicted proteins | sample TDP3_MG_FD_203078 | JGI IMG/M metagenome (GOLD analysis project Ga0315308, IMG submission 203078) | Freshwater sediment microbial communities from Lake Towuti, South Sulawesi, Indonesia - TDP3 | ecosystem: Environmental > Aquatic > Freshwater > Lake > Sediment | place: Indonesia: South Sulawesi...
CTTTCCAAGGTGTGTTCGAAAAATTTTCTAAATTGAGCCTCGCTTTTGAAGTTAAGTTGCGACATTCTTCAATTCTCTCAGTTACTGAAATTTCATATTGTTTAGAGATTTATGTTGAGATTTGTCTTCATCTTTCTTCAATATCTAACCATATTATCATTCTGTTAGTAATTAAAGAATAAAGATGTAGCATATCTCTTTTCAATTCTTCTCCAACATCTGGAGCACCTATTTTACAACTCCAAAACATATCGTCAAATTCCTGTTGTGTGATTCCCATATTTAGAAATTCATTTTGAGAAGTGCTTTTTCTGTTTCCCAAAGTGAACATAACTTCAGAAATGTGAAAGAACCTCTCTTGAGTTTGTAAAGAGCCCGCCATTATCAAATGATAAAACGCTGTCTTGTGAAAGGGTATGATTGGATAGAATATAGTTTGGGGAAAAATCTGAATTGCCGTCGAATTGGATCCAAAATTGATTTGAGCTTCAAGTTCTGCAAGTTTTGACAGCTGCAATCGGTCGAAAGCAAATCTTCCGTTTGACCCTACTCTTTTAGATTGAACAAATACAATCTTTTTGTCCTTTAGTTCAAAAACTAAGTCAGCGCCTGTGATATGTTCACCGTGACGTGCATGAATGACTGCGATTCTCAGAACATACCTTTCTTTTTCAATGGACGTTATCCAAGGCTTACCTTCTTCGGATCTTTCTTTCCATCCTCCTTCTTCTATTAACTTTCTTACCTCTTCCTTTACAAGTCTCCCAACATATTCAGGCTCAGGATCTAAGCGTCTTATTAGGTGTTGACTTAAAAGAGCGTGTACCCCAATTTCCTCAATGATGCTGACTTTTTCTTTATCATTCATAATCGTCGTCTCCGAACTAATGCAAAGACTTCAAAAACTGTTCTCTTAGAACAATGACTAAATTTCTCGTTTCGTAGGTTGGCTTCAGCACATCTTTCAAAAAGCTAAGATATTCTGTTATCTTCATAAAGGACCTAAGAGTTGATGAATTCCATGCGATTACAACACCTATTCTTCCAAGAGAACAAGCATTAACTATATCCCCGAGCCGATGTTTCCTTGTCCCACTTTTTTCAATTTCCATTGCCATGAAGCACCTTGCATTCTTATTTACATTGTTCAGCGCGCCACAATCAACCGGAATTTGTCTTTCAAAAGAAAAACCTTTAGAGTTTTTGATGAACGATTGGAGGAGAGCATTTAGAAATTCATGCGAGACTTCGGTTAATCTATCGTACTCCTGACTGTACTTTTCTGTGCCATATGCAAAAGGACCTACTGCAACATCAACTCTTGGCGAATACTTACTTACCGCTTCTCCTCTGAAAGGAACCCATTGGTTTTCAACTTGGGCTTCCTCTCCAAGGTTTTGGAAATATTTTTTTAATGAAGCCTTAACTTCCTCTTCGTAGCGCTTGGTTTCGCTTGGCATATTTACAAGTATGCTTGACTAAGTTATATATTTCTTAATTAGTTAATTTCCTTCATGGTACAGTTTAGCCAAAATCTTGTCAGAAAATTTGTTTCTGAGATGAAAAGCCCAGATAAGCTCCTGAGAGGCTGTGAGAAATTTCATGAAATGGAGCCACGAGATATCATCTACCTTGTTGCTCGAAAAATAATTTTGGAAAAACCAGACTCTGAATATCATATTCTAGCAGGAGTTGAAGTGTTATTGTTGGTATGGAACGCTGTTTATCTGCAACGGCAACCTGATCATGTCAAACGAAGCTTAGAGAACGACATACTACAAGCGTATAGAAGCACCAAAGATGATTTTGAATTTCTTAAAGACAAGAAACTTGAAACAATAAACCTGAATGACCTAGATGTTGTTAACAGAATCAAGAAAATTTTCAAGACTTTCTCAGGTCAAAAATCTATTGAAAGCACCGGAGCCTCTAAAGCAATTCACTTGATCAGGCCAGACTTATTTATGATGTGGGACAATGAGATTAAGAGAAATTATCATAGACTGCATCCTTCCTACGGAATAAAAAGTGAAGATTTAGAGGAATGTTATATTGAATTCATGAAAACAATGAACGAAGTTGCAAGGGCTATTTTAGAACAGAAAACGATTGATGAAATTCGGCAAATGTATTATGAACGCGTTTATTCTAAGGAACCACAACTAATGAATGTGTTCTCTCACGCGATCGTCGAGTCATTGCCTAAAATGTTAGATGAATGCAATTATATGAAATTCAGACAAGGAGCAGATTTTTAACAATAGAAATTCAATTTTTCAAGTGATGCCATATTGCCCCTTACGAACAGACGAACCTACGAAATTTTAGTTTTGTCTTAAAATCGCATCAGATAGATGAGCAAATAGTTCAAGTTCAACAAGACAGTCATTAATGCAGTAGTTGATTTCTTCAATGCTCAAAGAGGGCTTCAAAAATGTCGGAGGGTTAGGCATTTTAAGAAAGTGTTTGTTGATTTCGTCGGCCAATTGGGAAGTCTTCTTTTCGCCCTTTTTAAAGCCTGCCTGAGTCGCTAAGGGCAGAAGATCAAAATTATAGAAGATAAAGACTCGACCTAAATGCGAAGCATTTATCCTTCTGTATTCTATCGGTTTTCCATCATGCACATAAGTATATCTATTTTCCTCTATGGTCCAGCTTACGAGTCGTCCTATCTGGAGGTCGCTTTTCTGAAGGTCAAAATAAAGAAGATTTAAGCCCGCCATAATCGCAAACCTTTCTGGCTTCTGGAATATAGTTTGTAGAACTTCAGCCCAGTGTTTAGGCCCATCGTATACTTCTAGCCATTCTCTGTTTTCACGAACAAAATTCCTTATATTTTCTTTGAAACGAGCTGGAACTAATCCATATCTCGCTAGTTCATTTGCCTCAATGTCATAACTTAGAAAACCATGGAACTTTGGTTCAAATTCTTTTGTAGTTTCTAAATCGTAAATGAGTATGAAACGGGGGGCGCTATGAATAGCTTCTTTCTTCAAGACCTTGAGTGCGAAGAACTCCCATTTTTCAGCAAAATTTCTCAGTTTTTCGTGTAAATCTGATGGTAGCTTCTTAAAATTTTGAATCATTTTAACGCCCCCTCTTTTGATTTCTCAACACGGTAGGTATATGATAACGCGGTGTTGGTAAACTGGTCTTCTTTAGCTTCTCTAGAAGTAACAAAACCAAATAGATTCTTGAGGTATCTCCTGTCCATCTTAAACGGAGCCTTTTTCGTTAGCCCCAAAGCCCTGATTATTTCTTCGTCTTTCTTACCCTGTGCTCTCATCTTTCTTGTGATAATGATTATTTCGTTTTGTGAGTAGCTTGATTCTTCATAAAGGTCAACTATTCCTTGGACTACACAACCATGGCCAGCGTGGTGAATAAGATTGCACATTTGGCAAATTGTTTCTAAGTTATCCTCATCATTGTTAGCAGGATTACCATCTATGTGATGGACAATCTGAAACTTCTCTGCCTGAAAACCACAATACCTACAGGTGTAGTTGTCACGCTGGAGAATTTTCTGGCGTAGCTCTCTCCATTCTTTCTGATCTAATTTCTCAGCATCTTTCGCGGTTCTCCAAGTTACGGGATTTGCGAAGCTTGGAAAGAGTTCTTTCATATTCTAAACCTCAGTTTTTTGTCACATGGGTATGGAGTAATGGCTTCAGGAAAAGCTCTTCAAACAACAACAACACATCATTAACATCTCCTGTGGCATATGTCGCAAAATTTTTTCTATCGTTCTTCCACATATTGTAGATTTTAGGTCCCTTACTGCCTGCGGTCTGAGTAACTAAGTTCTTTGTTCGCATTAAAGACAGGTGCTTGAATCTTGGATGCTCCACAACTTTCTCAAGGGAACACATCTTCGGTCCATTCGTGTATTTTGCTAATTCAAACCGAATGGGATGTTTCATGTCCAAGTGGAAACTCCTTTCAATCGTGTCCTTAATCCCCCAGTAAATCGGGTTTGGATACTCTCTTAGCTTAAGGTTAAGAAGAGGGACATCGTATCCGCACAGGTTAAATCCGACTAAAACCAATGGGCGCACTTCTAATAGAAAATCGTTCAGTTGAGCCAGTAATTTCGCTTCACCCTCTGGATTCTCTTCCTCCAAGATAATGAGTTTGTTGCAGACTTTACCATCATGAAACCAAGCCAGAGACACGCATAGGATTGTTTCACCAGTCAGGAAACCGTTTTCTTCCAAAACCTTTGTCTCTAGGTCGATGGCAAGGACTCTTTCGAGATTACCAGTTTCAGCAACCCATTCTATTACTACATTTGCAAGGTCACCGTGATGATAGTTCATAGGTTATGTTTGTTTTTGGTTAAAAAATAACCTTCTTGTTTGTTCGAGTTAAAAACAAGTTCGAGTAACTCGAACTTCAATGCTTACTTATATATTTCTAGTGTGTAATTTGGAATGGTGTTCATGTGAAAAGACCCCGGTACAAGGAGCTAGGGTTCAAGATACTGGAAATCCTAGTCACTCAGGCTGATAACGGAACTTTAAGGCGTTTGACACTACAAAAACAATGCAAAGCACCAAAATCAACCATGACAGACGTTCTCACGGATTTAGCTTCTCGTAAATTAATTCTTAGGAAGGCTTGGTTTAGCAACCAAGAAAAAATCGAGGTTACTGAGGAAGGAAGGCGAGAATATGAAAAGTCAAAGATTGAACGACTTCAGTTTCCTATACCTTACCCCGTAAAAATATACCTGAAACGTAGAAGGCCTAATGTTAAGAAATTGTTTCCCATTCAACAAATGTTTGTAGATAGAGGACTACTACACTCCAGAAATAATGTATGTGTGTTTGGCTATCCTGGTTCTGGCAAAACTCTTGTAACTGAAATGGCTATGGCTGGAGAGCTGGACAACCGAGGTAGAGCTCTCTATTGCACTCCTTACAAGGCATTGGATTGGCAAAAATACAATGACTTCAAAGAATGGTTCGAGAATGCACTAAGAAAGAAAGTAGCCATAACAGATGGGGACAATCCCGTCAAGGCTTCCGACCTTTTTGAGGCAGAAATCATCATTGCTACTTACGAACGCGTCTTAGGCGCTGTTAGAACTAATGAACGATGGCTTAATGGGATTACGTTGGTCTGTGCAGATGAAATAACTTTGTTAGACGATGAAGAGCGAGGAGGGGAACTCGACATGTTGCTGACACATCTAAAACTAAGGAACCGTCCCCCACGTATAATTACCCTTTCATCTTTGGTTGGAAATCCACTTCAATTATCAGAGTGGCTAAATGCTGAACCAGTAATTGAGAATCGACCCTTGCCCGGAATGAAAATTACTGAATATTTGGTCTTCAAGCGAGATGATGAGTTATCATATCTGAGCAGAGACGGTAAGAGATTCAGCGAAAAAATAGATAAGGACGTGATTGAGCACCTTCTGAGCCAAAATTTGAAAAAAGATGAAACGACGCTCATCTTCGTTGGAGCAAGGCATGAAACTGAAAATCTGGCACAAAGACTCAAACCGTATCATCGATTTGATCAACAACTTGCTGAAAGAGCAAAGAACTTCTTCGAGAATGAGATTTGGGAGAAGACGCAACTTACCAAGAGTTTATGTGAGCTAATAGGGTATGGCATTGCCTTTCATCATGCGGGAGTTCAACGCATAGCTAGAAAATTTGTAGAGCGTCTCATGAGAGAGAATATGCTGAAAACAGTTGTCGCAACAACTACGCTTAGCCATGGAGTAGACTACAGTATTGACGATGTTATAATCGACCTCCCAGCTATACTCAAAATACATGAATTACACGGATACGAGTATATCAATCTCAAAGGAAGAACTGGGAGATTTGGAAAAAGTAAAAGTGCATCAGTGTATATTTTAGCTGACGAGAAACTGGCTAATGCTGCGTTTAACAAGTACTTCTTAAGCTCTCCCGAAGCAGTATTTCCATCAAGTACGTTTGATAAGACAGCCATTGCAACATCAGTACTACTGGAAGCGGAAAGAACCAGTATTTCTCCTAATCAAATAATGAGAACTCTCTCGACAACCTTATGCGCATGGCGAATCAAGCCTAAAGTATCCTTCGTAAAAAAGATTATCGAAGAGTTGGTGAGTTTTGGCTTTTTGAAACAAGACAAAGGTCAGTTTCTCATCACTGAATTAGGCAAGAAAGTTAACGCCGCTAATCTTTCGCCGTATGATGCCAAAGTAGCACTTTCATTACGTCCAAATGTTTCAATACGTGTTCTACTTGATGTGGCAAGCAACATTGATATTGCAAGTCGGATGAGAAGAAGCGTTCTCCCATTCTACAGCACTCCTGCAGAAATACTTTTAGATTGGACAAATGAAATGACATTAGATTCCATTAAATCGAAACATGGATCAATCTATAATGACCAAGATATTATAGAGCTTGGTGAATACACATCGCGCTCTCTACAAAAAATCTCTTCATTAATTTTGGACCAAAAATTCAAGAAACGGATTGATACCTTACAAGAGATGGTCAAATATGGCATACGTTCTGACTTGGCTGAAGCAGGCCTTATGAGACTGGTATCGCTGTCTCAGGATAAGAAGAGAAAGCTTGCTCGTTTACTGTTTGCCTTTGGGATAGATAGTGTTAGCAAATTGGCTAAACAGCGGTCTAGGTCGCTTGCCAAGAATTTTGGAATAAGCTATGAACTTGCTGGCAATTTAGTATCTGAAGCCGAAGAATTTCTCCAGAATATATGAGTTACAATGTGCCTTCTACATTAATTATGAGTATAGATTTATTATCTCACAACAAAACTATTCAATGAGGCATCTAAGTGTCGAATGTGAAGATTAGTGAATTTGAGAGGCTGAAAGAAGAGCTTCCCAAATATTTAGCCCGCGCACAAGATGCCAAAAGCCAGCCAGCAAAGGAACTTATTTTTGCATCATTCATCCAGAAAGTGTTTGGAATCACACCTGAAGATTTCTCTGAGAGGATGGAAGTTGCTGTTGTAAGCAAGGTTCTTTTAGTAAGAGGAAGAATCGACGCTGTATTCGGCAATCTACTATTCGAATTCAAGGTTGATCTTGACCGAGAATTAGACGATGCAAAAGAGGAATTCACCAAGTACTTTCAAGCACTGAAAGAAAAGAAACCAACCATATCATATATTGGAATAGCAACCGACGACATCAAATTCAAGGTCTTCAAGCCAGCATTTGATCAAAAAGGAAGAGTACGTGGGGTCGTTGAAATCGACTCATTAAATCTGGAACAAGAAAAATCACAACCTGAGAAGGTCTACCTCTGGTTTGACTCTTATCTGTTCATTTCAGAGAAAACACCGCCAACTACAGATGATTTAAGAAGAAGGTTTGGAGTGGAGAGTCCGACTTTTGCGTTTATGCGCGACGAACTGTCTCACCAATTTGATCTTGTATCAAGTGAACAGACTGTTAGAACAAAGTTTGAAAATTGGGAAAAGTATCTTGAAATAGTTTACGGTGACAGGCTGACCAGTAGCACGCTATTCATCAAACACACATACGTTTCTCTATTGGCAAAGGTAATAGTCTATCTTCATTTGTATGGCGGGAAGATACCTTCTAAAAAAGAAATTCCTGAGATACTTGATGGTGACGTGTTTCGTCAATATGGGATTACTAATTTCATTGAAGAAGATTTCTTCGCATGGATACTTGATCCGAAAATCTTGGATAGAATTGTGGAGATTACAAACGGGTTGATTAAAGAACTGATGGTTTATGATTTAGCACAGATCGATGAAGATGTCTTTAAGGAGCTTTACCAGGAACTTGTTGACCCAGATATAAGGCATGGTCTTGGCGAATATTATACTCCTGATTGGCTTGCCGAATTTATGCTAACTCCTATAGTTCTATTGCAGCCAAAGGCGAGCTTTCTTGATCCTGCATGTGGTTCTGGAACATTTCTATTCACTGCCATCAAACTAGTCACTGAACAACTCAAGAACAAGAGAATGACTCCATCGGAGATTCTTTCTCACATAGTTGAGAACATAGTTGGTATGGACATTCACCCGTTAGCTGTCATCATATCAAGGACAAACTATCTCCTCGCACTTCGCGACCTACTAAAACAAAGGAAAGGAGGAACTCTAACAATTCCAGTTTATCTTAGTGATTCAATCAAACTCCCAGAATTCGGAACTGAAGTGCAACATAGTGTAAAGGTATACAAGATTGAGACTTTGGAAAAATCTTTTTTCGCTATCCCGCACATTGTAGCAAGTGAACCTTCAGTTCTTGACGACATAATTGGAAAAATGTATCAATATTCCAAGAAGTATGAAATGGGTGAAGTCAGCAAGAAAGTTGCTCTTGAATCATTTTCAAACTCTATCTCCATCTATAAGGGGAAGTTACAGGATAAAGCCCTTCGAATTTTTGAACAGGACTTGAGAATGCTTCTAGACCTCATAGACAAGAAATCCAATTCTATTTGGACGTTCATCTTAAGAAACATATATCGACCGGTTACGCTGAGTCACAGGAAATTTGATGTGTTGGTTGGCAATCCTCCTTGGATAGCCATGAATGTGATGAAGAATATATCATACCAGTCTTTTCTTAAAGAAAGTAGCGTAAAAATAGGGCTAGTCGATAGCAAGAAACCACATCTGTTTACTCATATGGAAATTGCGACTCTGTTCTATTTGACATGCACATCTCTCTACTTAAAAAAGAAAGGAAAAATCTCATTTGTTATGCCAGCAACAATAATCTCTGGAGACCAGCATGCGCTCTTCAGAAATGCACAATTCAATGACGTTAAGCTCGCCTTCAAGAAACTTGTTGATTTAAGAAAAGTTGAACCATTGTTTAATGTTCAGGCTTGCGTGCTGGAATCTGAACACGAACCAACCACAACATATCCAATTGATGGTGTTGTAGTTGCCGGAAGGTTGGCGAAAAAGAATTCTTCACTTAAAGATGCAAAAAAGCAGTTGGCGTTTGATGAAACAAGATTTGAGTTTGAATCGATAGGGGCAAGAAATTTCCTGCGAGAGATACGTCCAATACGAAAGATTGTGTTTGGTCGAAGTTGGTACTTTGACAAATTCAGGGAAGGCGCAACAATAGTTCCGAGGCCATTCTGGTTTGTGGACATTAAAAGGCATCCGATTTTTGGCGTCAATCTAGAAGAACCACTTGTAAAAACAGGCCAACGCTCTAAAGAGAAAGGGAAGAAACAATACGAAGATGTGAATTTTGAAGGACAAGCCGAGTCAAAGTTCCTCTATGGAGTTGTTACTGGTAGTGAGATGGTTCCCTTCGGACTTACAGGAGTAAATCTTGCGGTTCTGCCCATGGAGCCGACGAATGACAAATATCGCATAGTTCAAAAGGAGGAGGCTGAGAGAAGAGGATATAATCATCTTGCAAAGTGGTTGAGCAATGCCGAGAGTACATGGACACAGAAAAGAGCCTCAAAAGCCAAAGGACCAAACATATACCAATGGATTGACTACAGACGCAAACTTACAGAACAGAGTTCAAAAAAGAGATACGTAATCATTTACGAAGCAGTTGGAACATACTTGGTTGCCACAGTAGTCGACAAGAAAAACACCGAATTGGATACTCCAGAGGGCAAGGTGCAAACTAAAGGGACCGTAATAGACTATTCCACTATATACTACGAAACTAGCGACAGAGATGAAGCGCATTATCTTTGCGCAATTCTGAACTCAAAGACGATGGATGAGTTAATTAAGCCTCTTCAAGCGACAGGGCTCTGGGGACCTAGAAACATCTGGAAGAAAGTTCTTGAGATTCCAATCCCAAAGTTCGATCCTAAGAAAAAGATTCACAGTAGACTGGCGCAACTAGCTCGTGAGTGCGAGATTAAAGTGCGTTCAATGCAAGAGCAACTGTCCACACAGCGGAATATAGGAAAGGTTAGGTCAATAATCCGAAATTCTTTGAAGAGTGAACTAACTGAAATTACTGAATTAACAATTGAGGTTCTATCACAAGAAGGTAAAAAAGGGACAGGGCTAATGAAGTTCGCCAGGAATAGCAACTAATTTGCAGTCGCTCTTTCGGTTTTTAGACTAAAAGATCTGTTCGTGAACTTGTCTTCCTTCCTTTTCGACTGACTTGATGAACCCTTCTCTTCTTAGGATACTCAGGTAGGAATTGACGTACGAATTATCTTTACCAATCGCTTGAGCCATCTCAGTTGTCGTTTTAGTTCCGTCACAAAGGTCATAGATTTTCTTTTTCACTGAATCTTTCGGCAGCAGTTCCTTCTTCATGTCTTCCAATTTCTCGTGGTTAGAAATAGTGAGGATTGCCCTTATCTCTTCTAAAATTGACCGATTCTCTTCCAGTAATTTGATAACTTTTTCATCTTTGCTCAATTATTCCACCATATTCACACTATTGTTACCCTTTATAAGTCAATTCCGTATTTCCTGAACAACTCTGCAAGCAGCTCTGGAGGAATGAGTGCGCAATACATTTTCTTTTCTGCATTTATCCTTGTGAAATGGTGGTAAGCAGCCTGAACGGAACTATCTACGTCCTTTGAGCTAGGTCGCCCATAAATCCATACGAACCCATCTATGCCGTATTCAAGAGCTTTTGACGTTTGAGAGCGTATCTTATCTTCAGAAATATCATCATTCACACTTTTGATTTGACAGCCAATGATGGCTCCTTGAACCTTCTTGGAGATGTCAATACCCGAATATTCTTTTGTTCCATGTAGAGCCACCTGAAATGACTCAGCTATCTTCTGTAGCAAGGTTTCAAATGCTTGCATAAGTTTGACGTGTGGACTTTTAATATTACCAAATTTGTCAATAATAATCCGCCTTTCATTAATGAATTTGGATTTGTCGAAACCGACTTCGAGATAGGCAGAGATAAAATTCTTAGCCATGTCAAATTTTGAAGCTTTTGTATATCTTGCCAAGTCAATTTGGGAAAGTTGAGAAAAGAGTCGTCCAACAAAATCTTGTCTGCTAACTCTATTGAGTCTGAAAAATGATGTTCTAATATTCTTGACAGATTTCAAGAAATCATCCGACTTGACCTTTGCATCTTCTTGTAGAAGCCTGCAGTAAACATCAGAGACCTTGCTCGCAAAATCATCTATATCTTGATAACCATTCTTGTGAATAAAATCCATGGTAATAGAGATTACTTTTCTGCTGAGCGACTCATTCATTTTATTCTCCCTGAGTCTTCTCCTCTGTGACTTGTGGTTGCTCTGGAATTTCGACGGCAGCAACTTCTTTCTCAAGTTCAAAGTCTTTAATGAGCCTTTGACTTATTCTGAGGAGAGCATCTACCTTTCTCTTTTTGTAGATAATCCCTTCCTTCGTAACCTCTTTAACTTCTATCAATCCCATGTCCTTCAATTTTGTGATTTCTGCTGAAACATTTGGCAATTTTAGTTTCAGGTCGTCTGCAATCTTCCCGACTGATCTTTTGCCATCGATAGCGAGAAAAATTCTAGCTCTGTTAATCGCTTTCTTCTTTCCTGGCACATTTCCGAAGAACTCCATGATTTCACTTAATATTTCCTTGCCATGCGCACGCGTTATTAGTTCGATGTTGCTATCAATGGCTTCTTGATGCCAGCGTATCTTCTTGACCTCTTCAAACATATCTTCGGTTTCGGGCATGGTATCACCATTATTTCGTTATTCAACCTTCTTTTCTTCTGGCTTTGCTTCCTGCGCTGGTTTTTCTTCGGATGGTTTAGTTGGGGCCTCCGCGCTTTCCTTTTCCAGTCTAACTTCTTTTGGTTGTGGGACCTCAATACCGAAGTCTTCTAAATCAAAAGCCCGTCTAAACCGCTCTCCACCTTTTACGGATACATTCTCGCCTAGACCTAGTTTAAGCCAACTTTTCCAATACTTAGAAATTGTTGCTGTGCTGGAAATTCCTGCTGGCTTGCCTACTTCAACCATTCCTTTACTTCCGTCACTGAGTTGATAGACCAGTTTCTTTTGGTCCGTGTCAAGAACAGAATTCAGTACTTCCTTAACCTCTCTCATCCCTGCAAATTTTATCCACTTGAGAATTTCTGTTAGCAATCTTGTTTGTTCGCTGTCTTGAGAATTCATTTTTCACTACCTCCTTTTGTAATCTCAGGCGTTACATCCTTTGCTTCTTCTATGCTCTTATCTGCCGCACCTTTGTCGGCGGGCTGAGGTTTTGCAGCTTTTTCTCTCTTCTTCCGAATAATGTTTAGTTGAACGTTTATGTTATCTTGACTTTTATTAAGAAGTTTAGCGATTTCAATAGGCCTGAATCCAAGTGAGTCAAGGAGTTCAACCTTATCTTGTTCCTTTTCCATTCCTTTGACAGTTTCTACCGCAAGGAGCCTAAGCATTTTGTCCATTTTTTCCGAAATTTCAGCTAACAAGTTGTCTGTTTGACCCAATTCAATTCACCTCAAAATAATCATCTTGGTCCGATTTTACTGACTTCTCTTCTTCTTTAGGCAATTCCTTCACCTGTTTTTTCAGCCTCAGTTTTTGCGATGGGCTCGGGTTCAACTGCTTCTTTTTCCTCCTCTTCGGGCAACTTTACTAGCTCAACCCATTTTGCTGGTACATAATCGATTTTACGCTTTGGAGGTTTGCCCCAAGGGTTTTCAATTAAACCCGCTTTCTCACAGATTGAAAGAAAGCCATTGACGGATCGAACTGTAACTCCAACATCCTTTGCTATGTCTTTGGATAATTTGACACCATCTATGAAAACCCATATTTTCTTGCGCTCATCTGTTGTGGCAATCTTTGAAAGTTCGTTCTCCAAGGCTTCACCGTGAGCGAGTGTTAGAATTTTAGATATTCTCTTCAATTCTTCAAGAACCGCGTCTCCATCCGTCATTCGTTCTTCACCTCTTCGGTTTTCTCACTATCTTGAATAGGTTCTTCAGTTTGACCCTCCTCTTTCCTTGCTTTTTTCTTAATCTTACTTAAAGCGACGTTGACCGTATTGGGAGTAGTTCCGAGGAGTTTCGCTATCTCAGAAGGACCGAATCCGAAGGAAGAAAGGGCTATAATCTTATCTTTTTGAACCTTCAAGTCCTTCACTAGGTCAAGGGCAAGCACACGAACAATTAAATCCATCTTGCCTGTTATTTCTTTGAATTGCTTCTCATCCATACATTGTCACCTAGATTGGAAATATTTTCTTGTAGAACTTTCCTTTTGGTTTTTCAACTTCGAAGATGATTCCCAGTTCTTCCCATTCTTGTAAAATAGGTGAAAGAGTGGGTTGCTTGACGCCCACTATGTTAGCCAATTCAGTCACGGTATGGTTCCCATCGCAAGAATTGTAACCTTCAACGTATTTGTCAGGATTTTGTTTCTTAGCCGTTACTATTTTCCGAATATCTTCAGGCTTGAAAGCAATTCTGCCGAGTAAAGATATTATGATCTCATTCTGTTTGATTAGCTTCTTGATGTCTTCATTCATATCTATTACCTTCATAAACTTACACAACGTATTCTCCTTTGCCGAGTTTCTTCAATTCCTCTGGAGTTGCGACAAAGATGTTAGTACCTTTTCTAATGTAGACTCTTCCATCCATTTTGTATTGATAGATATTCTTTCTGTCCCAAGGTGGAATGACAACTACCAGGACCCTATGACCAAGCACATCTCTTTCCTTTATTTCTATATTAGGTTGAGGAGAGATCGTGTTTCTGATGGAGTTTTGTAAAGATTGGTCAAAATCTTGCCTTCGTGTGTCGCTTCCTATTATAGACCCATCATCGTCTACCCCGTAAAAAATTAGACCACCAACCTTCGTGTTTAGGAAAGCGGCGACTTCCTTGGATACTTTGCTGGCTTCAATACCCGGCGCTTTGAACTCATATATCTGGTCTTCTCCATGCTTGCATATATCCAGGATTTCATTCTCTGAAGGAACAGATAGTGATGAAAGCTTGGACTTTCCAGCTTCCTTCGAGATCCTTTCTTTTTTGAAAACCTTTATCTTCCCACTGTGGGGTTCTTGGAAATAAGATAGAGGAACGTGTCGCAATAGAGACACTTTTTCATAGACTGCGCAGCCATCCTTCTCCACAACTTTTTCATCATTATCCTTTTTCTGCTCAATGAGACCCATATCTTTTAATTTCTTGAGATCGTTTGAGGCGGCTTCAAAACCTCTACCCACTTTTATTGCTATTTCTTTAGTATTCCTTTTTCCGTCTACCAATCTAAATACTTCAAGTCGCTTTGGTGCTCCTGAAAAAATGAATCTGCCCCGCGAAATAAGCTCCTGAAGCTCCATCCAATTTCACCTGTTTGAACAAGCTAGAGTTTTCATAGCACCACAAAATCTGATGCCATTTCGTCCCCTAGCATTTTAAACCTCCAAATTCTCAATGTTAACATATTTCTTCGCTGTGCTCTTGCCCAAGCTTAGAATCAACCCCTTATTTTCCCACTCAGGCAACATGGTTTCTAATGGGCGAGAATCAGAATAGCCAGCAATTTGTGCGACTTCCTTGATTGATCTTTTCCCATCCAATGCTTCGTAGGCCTTTTTTTGCTGTGGGGTTTTGAGAAATTGCACCTTAAGTTCCTCAATTCGTGGTCGCGTCTGCATATAAAGCAGCTTGGCTACGATAGAAATTTTCTTCAGTAATTCGTCATTCTTACTCATTGTACCGGTTCACCTTCCGTCGGCATTTCCGGGACCTCCATTCCTAACGATTCAAGCGAAGCCACTTTTCTAAAACGACCTTGGTACCATTCCGAAGGTTCAACGATTCCAGCAGCACTCCATCTTTTCCACATGTTTGATACAGTTGCGTGTGTAATTTCTCTGCCAAACCTATGCAACTCGCCAACAATTTCTCGCGTGCTTCTCTTTCCGTCTGATAATTCGTAGACCAATTTGCTTTCGTCGTCTCTCAAATTATCTTGTAAGGCTCTTCGAAGGGTTGGCAGACCAGAGAGCTTTACCCAGTATTTTATCTCTCTTAGCTCGTCGCAAATTTTTCTCAATAAGTTGGTATCTTCGGTCACATAAATCACTCCAATGTTTTAAAGTAGTATCGGTTTCCACCAACATCCTCATAGAGCACTAGTCCAGACTCTAAAAGTGAGGATAGGTGGTAAGATACGTTGGGTTGAGTAGTGCTTAACGCACTGACAATGTCCTTAACGGTGTGTTTTCCATCACAGAGTTCGTATATCTTGCGCTTGGTCTCATTTTGCAATAAACTATCTTTGTTCTTGAGAATTTTGTCGCTGTTAGCCAGTTTGAGGATGGCAAGGATTTTCTCTAATAGACGTTTCATGTTTTTCATATCTTCACTTGATTCGTCAACCATGTCCAAACCTCTTTCCATAATAGCTATTTAGAAGAATAGCTTTTTTCTGCTTTATCTGTTTTTTACAAAATAACCTATTTATAAGTCTCCCTTATAAATATTCTTATTTTTGTATAATTTTTATCCCGACTCATAAAACAAGGTGTGATAGGACCCCTAGATACTAGTCACCTTCTGAGAATTGAATCAATAATCTCTCGAATTTCTTGTTACAGATTTTCTGATTTTGCACTTCAGTGTGCTTGGAATTTATGCTGATATTTTTATTCCTTTAACAATCCGTAAATAGCATTGTGGAGTTCTTGAGCTTCGCTAACAATTTGCTTAGACAGATCTCTACCCTCTGATTGACGTAAACCGTATTTTTCAGCAATTAAAGACCGAAAAAACCTATTCGTCTTCGTCAAGTTTCCTGAGGTCTGTGAGCATTGAAAATGTTTTATTACTATATTCACCAACCTGTTTCAAAATGTCTTCGGAATGTTGTTGCAGTGCGTCAGAAAGTTTGGTTGATTTTGGTTCGATCAAAAATCTTGAGTCAGCCTTTTCAATTACTCTGAGAAAGAACTGGTTTCGAAAGGGAGTTTTGTTAGCAAGCTTCCAATCAGCTGGCTAGCAACCTTTTGCTACCCAAATACCTAACTTCTTGTTTTTCTCCATGGTCTCGCCTAATGGCATTCATCCAGAATTCTTGCGACTTTAGTGCTTCCCCGTGTATCCTATTCAATTCGGTCGAGGTTAGCGTTCCCGACTTGGATTTTTGTATGAATGGAAGGAATATTGCTGCACGGCTGTAGACTAACGTTTTCTTTGTTTGTCGAGTCAGTTCCCACATATATTTGCCATCAGGATTTCCCTTATTGATAAAAAGCTTATCCGGTAAACGAATGCCGACTACTAGTGGCTCTCCAGGCTCATCGATAAGCTCAAGCTTCCCGTGACCTGGAGTTTGCCCAGGATTTGGGGGTGTTTGCACTTTAAACTCAATTGGTCGTTTTACCTGTTTCGGTCTTCTTTTTCTTTTAGCCTCCTTTTTACCCCCACCGAAAAGTGGACCGAGAAGTGTTTCAATTTCTTGGAGGAAATCTAATTCATTCTCGATTTCTCTAAGTTTTCTTAGATTTGCCTTCTCCCATTCCATCAACTTTGGCAAGAGATACCTCTGAAACAGACTTTGCCTTCCGAGTTTAAGGTCTTTTGATGCAGTCAATTCTGTGGTCTCAAGCAAAAAATCCATCCCGAAATAGCCCATTCCATTAATTGAACTCGGGATGCTCGTTATGAATTTCCCATAAGCATAGATATTGTATGCTGGTTGAGTGACAAAACCCTCCTTTGGAACCAAATAGAATCCTGTAACTTCAGGCGGCAGCTTCAAGGGAGGTTTGCTGCAATATTTCTTTATCTCCTCCTGTTCGAACTGGATATGAACAGGCTTTTTCTCACATTCATTAAAGAACTTGACCTGTAAAACCTCAGTCCGACTTCCGTAGTCCTCTCCAATTCCGATTATGATTCTTTCTTCTACTAATCCGAGAAAGAAGTGGTTCAACAAATATTCCTTGATTTCTTCGAGAGTGAAATGTCGTGTGTTAGGAGTGATTATTATGGTTCCATCTTTTTGCTTCGGATAAAGAGATTCGAGACCCCAAGCTGGGCTATAACGAACTACTAGATTTTCATCTTCCCATATTTTATATGCGCATACTTGACTGCCAACTCTAGATAGAAGATGAAAATATCCTGCAATGGCTAATGCTGTATCTTTTCCACCGTGACCATAACGTCCGAACACTCTAGATTTTCCAGAAACGCCAAATGTTACATAATTGTTTTCAACATCATCTGGACTCATTCCAATGAAGTCTTCAATGATCAATATATCAGAATTGCAGTAAATATTGCAGACCACAGGAGAAATCTCTCGGATTAAACACTCATCAATTGTATTCTCAATGTTCTGACCCAGAACATCAAGAGGATATTTGAAAATGTCCTTGGTTACGTGTCGGATTTTCCAATCCAGCCGAGCTTCACGGGGTGTCCCATAAGTCACATTCTTATACAAATCCAGTCCCATTCATTAAAGGTTCAATCAACGGATATTTAAAACTATCAACATTTCCTTGTTAATGTAAAACTGAAGAGCAACACACGAAGTTTTGAATTTTGTCCTGACTTGTTTGTTGGCAGCCAGAAAGAGGTTCGAACTTTGCTTGTCCCGCGTCATCTTATGTAAGGCCTTGAACCCTTTTGGGTACAAGCCGATAGAGGCTTGTTGCTCTTTAGCAATAGATCCCACGCTAGGTCTCGATGGAGAGATGCCTTAGATTTAGACCGACGCATTCATGAGCATTTTTTCAAAGTGTTAGTTTAGAATTGGTATGCTGAAATTACGTGTAAAACATTTAGATGCAGAGCAGAAACATACAGGATTTGAACGTTCACTGATTCAACGATTAGACTTTTACGTTTTGGCTGCGAGATTATGCTTCTAAAGAGTGGGCTTGAAAAATGGCGAACGAGGGTTCATTTTCAGTTTGGTTTCCCTTGGAATACTACGATGAGGAACTGCGAGGAAAAATCAAGTCTTTGATAGAAATGCAACGTGTGTTTCTGAATGGTCGGCGCTCATACTACGAAAAAGACTGGATTCGCTTCTGTAAGGACAGAGGAGCACCCTATGCGAAGGATTTGGACTTTCTTCATACTGAGTTTAGAAGGAAAACTTACGTTCGAGTTTGGAAGCTGAAAGACAAATTCGATCCGTTCTCGAAGGTTCTCACTCTCCGCTGGGTTGTGCCGCGTTGGGCGATGAGCCCATTTCTTGAAAAACACAGATGCTACCAGTATGATAAGGAAAGCGAAAGAGGTTTTTTGAGTTATCAAACAACCGTAGCGGATGGTCTACCTCGAATGATGCGTCGATTCCAGCAGACTAAGGACCCACTGATTGGGGATTTGATAGCTTTATATCGAGATTCACCAGGTGAGGCCTTATTTGTCATGAGTGCAGGCGAGATTGCGTGGAATTGGGATCCTGAAGAAGTTTCGACATGGCGCTTGACAAAAGAGTGTTTTGGAAAGTCAAAATCTACGGGTTTAGAAACGATGAGAAGCACAAGAGACATCACCCTTGATGCAGTTGAAAACGCTCTGAAACCTATCCTCGGAAGAGTTAAAAGGAATCCTGAAAATCAGTTATAAAACTGTTCCAATCATTCTTGTTCCATTTGAGGATAGTATATAAAATTGAAAGATATGTTTTGAGAGGTTCATTGGAAGCCTGTTCATTATTTAAACGCTTTTTATTCACTGTCAGAGTCTTTTGTTATCTATGAAGTACTATTCCAAGGCGTCGTATTCTGGGTTATATTAGCAATCCTATAATGGCATAACAAGAAATTTCATAGGATGTATAGCAAACGCTGTTTAGAGCAAACTTGGGTGTGAGTGGACGCTTAGAGTCCATTTGGCGTCGCATTGTGGACATTTAAGATTCAGAGTGAATACGCCATCATGGAGGTTACCATTTATAAGCTTGCCCAGTTTGTGGCATTTCTTGCAGTAGCCTTCAGAAGATTCCGGCGCGTCGTAAGAGCTACACCACACATAACCGCACTGAGGGTTAGAGCATTTCCACCTTACCCATAGCCTTTTCTTATACCGTGTTGCCTCGACCATTTTTCCTCGTTCTCTCTTCCCTCGAAATTTGCTACAGGAAGAACAAATGTCAGGAGGAAGCTCTGCCAAATCCCGTACCCTTTTCTTGAGTTTCTTTCTGTGGTGTAAGTTCTTTTTTGGTGAACTTTGCTCGTCTATGTGTGCTATGATATTTTCAACGGGTGGAGTTCATGGTGAATAAGGGTTTGTTCAGTGAAGATTTCCAAAATCTCGCAAATTCCTTCGGTGAGAATACTGCTGCTCATCTATGCTAAGGGAGAATTGAGGTATACAGACTTGACCAAATTGATAGCCAGTCGAGGAACTTTGTCACTGAATCTGAAAGCATTAGAGAAAGAAGAATTGGTGAAGAGGAGAGTTGTGACCACCAAGCCCATTCAAACATATTATTCGCTGACCGAGAAAGGCCAGCAGATTGCAAAACGATTCAGCGAGATCAAAGAAATCATTACGAAATCGAGCTGAATTTGCACTTCATAATAATTATTTCTTCACGAGTTAGAAAGTTATGTTGTGACGTATGAAAAACACAGATTTCCTGGACAATCTATTGCGCTTGTTGACCATCAAGCTAATCATGACATCGAAAGATAGTTTCGTCACTTGCAACGACGATGAACAAATAACACTCCTTGTCGGCAGACTAGAGAAATATGATCTATTACCAGTATCCTCTGAAAAGATTGAGTATTTTGTGTCAAAGACTAAAGTAGAAAAAGTTCTTGAAGAGAATCGGTCAGTCAAGGTAAGGGAAGTCAAACAGCTTATTTCTGAGAGCTACCCAGTTTCGAGTGAGGAGCCAATCCACGAATACCTCCTACTGAGGAAGGAACCTGTTTTTGTCACAAGGCAACACGAAGTCATTGGAATAGTAACCCCGGCCGACCTCAACAAAACACCATCGAAGATGCTTTTCTACATACTTATTTCTACTTTTGAGCGGTTGCTGATCAAATCCATCAAGAACCTTGACTTGACCGACAAAGAAATAGAAGGATGTATTGGATTCACAAGGTGGTGGCAGGCACAAGGGAGAAATGAACAAGCTCGAAGGGAAAATTTTCATCTCACACTATCGGAATGTTTGAACACTAGTGATCTCATTGACATCGCATGCAAAGAGGCACGTATACGGAAATTCCTTAACTATCAAAGCGAATCAGAAGCGCGCAAAAGCTTGAAACCCTTGGCATATTTAAGAAATAAGGTTATGCATGCAGGACACTTTATCATAACGAATGAGAAGCAATTGATGAGGCGAAGAGCCGAATTCGAAAGAATCAGACAGCACATTATTGATTTGTCACGTGATACGGGCAACAGTAGTTTGCCATGATCCCCGTCCTTATAGTTTGTTACAGCATTCCGAGTAGCCCAGGTCGTCGAACTCTCACCAAATGCCTCTGTCATCGTTTGATATCACAATAGCCACAGGAGGCGTACGATGAAGGATTTATGATTCTTTGGGTCAGCGATTTTTTTCGCTTTTCTTTGGCTTGGGTACGCTAAGAAGATAAGCATCGGCATGAAGTGCACTTTACTTGAACATTGGTTCGTAATTTGGAAAAGTCCTTTTTGACAAGGACTTGGCGACGCTACTACCAAGTCTTCTTTCAGCATACAAAGCAACGATTCTATTTTCCCCAGCAATTTCATTTTTGATCTCTTTAAGGAAATCTTCACTGTAAGCCCAATCTCTCACAAATACAAGCGAGTAGCCATGTTCAACTTCGTTTTTGCCACTTCTCAATTTCAATAGGTCCCACTTAAAATGATGTATTGCTTGGTCAAGACTGTCATTAGCTTCAATCATATCAAATTCTAATGCGATAAAGGTTTGTTGTTCCTGTCTGAAGTCTGTAGACTGCTGTAATCGAAAAAGTCTCTCCTTAGTCCTTTCAGGATTCCAGATGCACAAGTCAAAATGTCCGCGAGCACCTTTAGTTTCATTCTCCTGCAAGTTCTTTGCGATATATCTTGCTTTCGTCGGATATTCCTTGTGTAAAAGTATGCTCAACCTGTCATCTATCGTTGTGCATTGCCATTCTTCAATAGGTAGTCTGCTGTAGATCTCATGATATAAGTACGTGTGCAAGTCGTTCTCAGTATAGAAGAAGTATGGAATTACTTTGAATCTACTTAGCAAGTTATCTATCGAAGCTTCAACAATCTCAACTAGACAATTCTTGGCGATCAAGTCGATAACCTTTCCCATTATCTTTTGTCTTATTTATTATTCATTTCCCTCCTATGTGGGATCACTCGAATCGCATGCTGTCTGAATGGTCAAACAGAATATAATTGCGCCATACGAAGATAAGAAAATCAGAATTACGAATCACCACATTGCGGATTATTTTTAGCGCGTTTACATATTTTGCTGTAAATTCGCTTTCAGATGCGGAGGAAATGTGCGTACGCGTGGACATAAACAATAGCCAACTCTTGCAGCACTAATATATATCAAGTAAAACAATAGCTTGGCTCAGTGACCAAAATGGAAACTAACTACAAACTCGCAGAGGCTCAATATTTCTTGAGCCGTCTGAAAGGTCTGAAGGATAATCCAGATGAATTCATGTATAATTTGAGTGCTTTTCTTTCGGCTTGGAGAAGTGTTCTTGATGTTTTGCTCTATGATTATGCGGAAAAATATTTTGGGTGGGGTCGAGATGAAAAATTTGATGTCCGGGACTTTGAAGTAGCCGCCAAAACTTCTGGGAAAAAAGACGCTCAAGACTTCATTCAATGGTACAAGAAACAAATCAAGTTGCTGTCGCAAAACCCTCTATGGAAGAAAAGAGTTGTCATTGTCCACCGAGGACGCCCCAAAGTCGCGCGAACATACTTTCTTTATTTTTCCGAAACTATCGCAGTGCACGAGTCGGTGACCATAGAAGTGTTAGAACACGGTTCCCCTAGTGCGATCCCTCCAGAAAAAGCGAGTTTTCAGAGCACAGCAGATCAAGATCGCCCAGTTGAAGTTTACTTCGAAGATTGTAAAGATGAAGAAGTTGAGAAAATATGTACGCAAGCTTACGAGCAAATGAAGAAAATAGTTGAGGAAGCAGAAAACACCTTCAAGTGATTTCTTGCTCGTGCAGGCTAAAATGAAGCGCGCGAACTCCATTAGGTGTGAGTTCAGTGGAGGCTTGTCGCTCTTTAGCGATAGAATCCCCCTGATGGGCGATCTCGAGCCGGGTTGAACTGAGAGAGGTGTGTTACAAGTTTATTATTTTTGACTCAATGTTGCCGCATTTGGCACAGTTGTCCATGAGTATTACCTTTATTTTGTACGCTTTATTCATGTACAATTGGTTAAAGAAAAGAGGAAAGACTAGGTTTACCAATTGCTGATTAACTCTTGGAGACAACTTTCCTTTTCAGAACAACATGCATAACTAACCCTAGAAGCTAAAAACCATATTGTTTCGGCTTAGATTATGCCTCTTTTTCCCAAACGGTAGAGGAATTAGGGTTTGTGCCCAGCCTTTGCCTCTTCGTAGAGGTTGTAGATCAAACGTAGCCTGCTCCTTAATTGCTCAAGCATTTTCTCTTCATCACTTATCCATTCACTCATCCAAAAGCTCCTGGGAGCGTTCATCTTTTGGAGAAGGCAGTTCAATAGAACAGTTCTTTTTTGTCCGAGTTCAATATCCGCTTTTTCACGTACGAGAGCAAATGCAAGAAGCATTATGTGTTCCTTGTAAAGATCCTGCAACAACAACGAAGAGGTTATTTCTCCTATAAACCTCCTTGGGTCTTTAGGGTTCACTACTTCGATTAGAACTTTTTTCCCGTTAGGAAGGATGAACACCCCATCAGGTCTTATTTCCTGCATCGGCATACTTTCAATGAGCCAAAGCTTGAAGCGTGGATGACTAAACGACGCGATGACCCCTTCATCTTTCAACTTTTCCGCAAAGTGGTGAAGAACTTCATAGACAATCATATTATGAGACGGTTTTTCCGAATAGCGTTCTGGGCTCACAACATTCTCATTAGGTGTTTTATGCACTGAGAAAATCCCTCTAATCAAAAGTTGTCTCATGTTCATAAATGGCAAGAGTTTAAGTACATCATCATACTCTTTGAAAAACTGAGTCTAACTTTTCAAAAATTCGTTCGACAGGGCCACTTGTATCCGAGGTAATATTGAACCAAACCTTTGGCTTTACATTCACGTTTACAGTCGCTTGGTTTTCACTTCGATGGCTGACAATGATTTCAATATCCTCACCGTAGGAAAAGAGCGAAGCACTTGTAGACGCTCTAATTCTTCTAATGGAGCTGTCAATGCTTTCAGTGCGATAACCGAGTTCTCTGCAAATGTGAACTATTCCATTAAATATAGAGTCGGCATCGGAGGCATAGGTCTTATTCAGTTCCAACAATCTCACTCGGCTGTTCTTAATGTTATCCATTGTCTGCAACTTGGGCAAGCAAAAGTTGGGATGTTAGGCGAATAGTAATTGAATTGTATGTTACAGTGAGGACAGGTAATTCTTGGAATGTTGACAGTCTCAGCATCTCTTGGTCCTAGGATTAATCCTCCGAGTCCTCCAACGATCAAACCGAAGGGGCCGAAAGGTAGCCCTAAAAGCGCCCCAAGTCCTGCTGTGATCAAATTTGGAGGAATCGATGGACTAGCCTTCTTTGCTATCCACTGGATCGAAAGAAAACTTTCTGTTGTGTCGTCGAATATCATGTAATCAGTCAAAAAGGGTATTGGATAGGGTATTGGTGTACCTTTCCGTTCAAACACAAAGAGCCTTTTCTGCAAACTTGCGGCTTGAGAGACCTCGAACATCACCCAATTCTTTGTATATTCTGTTAGCACCACATTGTCAGTTAGGAAAAGAAAGACGAATGAGCTTAGTTGTAGATTATTTCTAATCTCCATATAGGGGATAGGTTGTCTGTTCTCCTGTGGAATGAATTCCTCAATTATTGCTTCATACCCTATATTGGCAAGCAGAGAGTGCATCCTCCCTACTAATGCAGCGTCGCGCTTGCTATGGGATATAAATACGTAAACCATCTTTCTCCCTTTCTAAGGTGCTTCCTCTCTAAAGGCTTTTGTCGCAACCAATTTCCAAATACCAACGAACTCTTCAGAAGACTCTAGATTAGATGATCGGATACTTTCTTTGAAAAAATTGTTTATTGTAGGTGTTTTCAGCATCGTATCCAAAAGTGAAATAGCACATGAGACAGTCATGCCAAAAGTGACACTTTTTCTTGTCATCGCAGTCAATTCGCCAGATAAAGACACTAAACGCTCATAAGTGTCTTTATCTAGCGCAACTTGCCTTGCCATAATGATCACGTTACTTATTTGTAACGCTTAATGCATTTAAGATTTACTGAAGTTGGTATATCGATTCGATTTTATCGATTGATTCTATAGGGCAGTCATCCAGCCAACAACGCTACAGATAGAGATGTCACCCAAGTCAGCTCCGAAGTAAAATACGTATTTCAGGTGGACTTAACAGTTCGGGTATAAATCCGATAGAGGCTTGTTGCTCTCTAGCAATAGATCCCACGCTGGGCGACGTTCAAAGCAGAATACTAATGCGCTAGGCAGATAGAGACTAGTCAACCTTTGCCATCGGTTGCAGCATAAGTTCGGCAACCCTTCGATCTTTGAGGGTGTTGACGTTGACAGCGACTCTCTCGTCATCAATAATCAAGGTTTCTTCCTCCAATTCTTTTTCATTGATTCTTTTTCCATCAATCACATTTACGCCTGCTGGAACCATGTTTTTTCCTTCGATTTTGAAGACGTAGTCTGTGCTTAACCTGAGCTTTTCATAAATTTCTAACGGGGCCATGACTGTCAATGCAGGTTTGTTACACTGCTCGTAATGTGTTATAACTTTGTCGACGAATTCGCTTGTGATTAATGGAAGATCTGCGCATATTGTTAAAACAGTTCCAAGTTTTAGTTTTTTGATAGCATATGCTGCATCCAAGCAAAAACCCTTTCCAGGAGTACGCAAAACTTTCAAAGAAAGTTTTCTCGCAAATGTGGCTGTGTGGGGAGTGTGTTTACTTACAGCCACAATTATCTCCTCTACTTTCTGGGCACCTTTTAAAGCGTTTAAGACATGTTCAATCATTCGTTCGCTACCGACTTTTAGTAAGGGCTTTTCTTCTTTGGTCTTCATCCGCATGCCCTTTCCCCCAGCCATCACCAGAGCAGTTACGCCCATCTTATCACCACTAAAATGGCTATTAGGGAGCCCAAGCGACCAAGCTCATTACCAGCTCCAAACACGTCACCGGTCACGCCTTTGAAATGCCTGCTCGAAATCCCTACGATAATCAAGGCAACAACTGAACCAGCGATGACAGCGGCAAAACCTACAACGATCAGAACGGATAGTGCTATGCTAAATCCGATGATGAGAGCAACTATTAGGCGAAGATTTCGATATTGACCATGCATTGCGTTGACAAAGTATGTGTTCATTCCTTTGCAGGCAGATTTTCCAACCCAAGCCATGAGCACCATGGCAAGTTTAGCTGAAACCTCGGACGCGATTAGACTTTGGACAATTAAGTTCTGGTTAAGTTGTGATATGCAGAAGGCTGTTGTTAAAACTGTCACTAAGCCAAGTGTCAGGCCGCCAGCTCCTGTCTGCTGGTCATGCATGATCTCAATCTTTTTCTCTGGGGGTCCCTGATACATTAAGCCATCCCCGAAGTCGAGTAGCCCGTCTACGTGATGGAGCCCTGTGATTAGCAAAATGAAGCCCAAGGTTAAAATTCCGACAATCAAAGCGTCAAGGATATTAAAAAGTAGCCAAGCGAATATGCCCGCTAACAATCCGATAAACGCGCCTATTAAGGGAAATAGGTACATGTAGTTTGCTGCGTCTGTTAGGCAATCTTGGTCCATGCCTACGGGAATTATTGTGAGGAAAGCTATCAGGTTCTTTATTTCCTTAAGCATTGCACGTATCACTTTGGTGCTACTAACCGCTCGTAGTTTCTCTCAATTTCTCTAAGTAGGGATTCTTTTGTTATCGAGCCTTCTGACTTCGCCATCGCAGCTACGGCTGCTCCTCCCGCACCAACCCCTTCTTTGACAATGCCAGTCTCGTATGCCCTTAAGCCCTCAAATCTCGATTGGCTGAAGTCAATATCAGCCGCTAGTATGGGGATGTCTGCGATTTGAGTCGTTATTCCTTTCAGATCAGCCGTTTTGTCGGTTACAATCCATCGAGTGGTTCCGATAGCTACATTATCTAGGACATCCGGGTTTATTGCTTTAATAACTGCCAATACAGCGCCCATTTGAGTCCCGCCAGCCATCAAAACTGGCACTTTATCCGTGGCTCCGAGGACTAATCCAGCGAAGGCTGCTATCATGGGGTCTCCAACACACGAGATCGCCTTTATTGGGTCTTTTGCTAAAGTACCGAACTCTATCTTTGAAGCCTTTAAGCCCTCTTCAACAGTTTTGATCTTAAGCTCGTGGGGGTTGCTTGGCATGCTACTGCTGACTTTTCCTCGAGCGTCTACGCCCATAGCCAACAGAACACCCAGAGCCGTCGTTGTGCCGCCAGGGATGCTTTCACCAATCACAAGGTAATCAGCAGTTTTCGACAGGTTTTCGCCGGCGATTTTGGCTCTCCACAAAATTTCCTCTGCATTTTCTACAGCTTTACCTGTTCTTATATCTCTTCCCGGTTTTCCATTTAAATTTAAAAATGGGATGTGGGGATTTACCCTGAGTCCGCCACTGACCACAAGAACAGGTATGTTTGCCAACTTTAATGCGGACATTGTGATTAGGGCTGGGGTGGGTATTCCTTCAGGTGTCACTGGTACGCCTGGTATGCATTTGCATTTTCCGAGTTGAAGAAGCTCAGCGTCGGCAGGTGGCGTATAATCGGTTAACTCGGGATATTTTCCTGCAGCCGATATGCCGGGAATTTTCGCAGTTTCCGTCACGCCAATAACGCACGCAAATAAAGGTTTTTTTCCACTTAGCTGATCTAAGAATGTTCTGCCTTTAGTTTCATTATGGGCTAAAACTATGCCCTGCATTTTTCTCATTTCTCAACAGTTTCATAACGTGTAATGTCCAGAAACCAGAATCCTTCTACTGTTTTCTTTTCAGACTTAAGTATTCTTAGGCGCTTTCTGAACAATGGGCCATCATAAACGAACGTATGATACTCACCCAGTTCGCCGCAAGGGTGAACATCGACTTTTTTCGTAAGCTTCCGCAAGTCTCTCATAAAAGTCTCGTTTACTGTGCGCCCCAACCACTCTTTACCAAACAAGTTCGCCTTCACCATGACGACGCGTGCTTTAAATCCCTCTTCAATGAAATCGGCGAGAAGCTGCCAAGGGTCACTGCCCCATAAAGGCTTCACAGGCTTAATGTCCAATTCGCTGCAAACCCTGTCTATCCAGCCCTCATGTCCCGCAATATTAGAGATGTCTCCAAAGACTGCGCTCTCTACGCCCTTTTGCTTCAGTTCATGTACCACGCTTTTGAAACCCTCCTCATAAGTCTCCCACGCGACTTCTCTTTGGACCATTGGGATTCCGATGGCTTTAGACTGCGCCAGAATCAATTGAGAGTCTAGCCCATGGGACATGCATCTTCCATCTTTTGAGACGAAATTCATGAGGTAATAAACGTCGAACCCTTCTGAAATCGCTTTATGGCAGGCAAAACAACTGTCCTTTCCACCACTCCACGACACAACAACTCGGGACATGATAATCACCCAACGATTAAATCGGATAAGCTCCGCAAGTTCGGCAGTAAGTGGCTCCCTTAACTATATTGGAGTTACAATTAGGACATAACTTGCCCTTTAGATCGGTGGGACGCGGGGCACCAATAACTGATTTGTAAACCTTGTAGTAGAACAGTTGCTCCATGTCCCGAATCATCACTTTGTCCTCCTCAAAGTATCTACATTTTTTATCCTTGAACTCTTCATCAGAAATCCTTTCATTGAAAAGGTTTGGAAGTATCGAAGTTCCTGACCCACACTCAATAGGCGTTTTAACTCTCCACACAATATCCTCAGGGATCATGTCATCAAAAGCCTTGCGAACAATCCATTTGCCCCATCTCATCCCCTTTTCCTCACGAACCTTATAGCTTGAATCAATTTTCATAGCGAAGGACTTGAAATCGGGATCAAGGTAAGGAAGCTTTGCTTCTATCCCAAGAACCTTCGCCAAATTGATGGATGAGAACTGCATGACGTCCCACAGTTTCCGCAATTCCAAGTCCAGTTGCTCTTTCTCCAAGTTGAAAAGGAAGCTGTATCCGGCGAATAATTCATCGCATCCATCGCCAGTCATGACTGTGCCCATTCCATGTTCCTTCGCCACTCTCAAGCCAATGTAAACCGCTATGCAATTGCGTATCTCCATGGGGTCAAAAGACCTCAGCGTTTTCACGACCACGCGAACAGCATCATACAATTCGTCGTTTTTGAGGCAGTAAACAACATGCTCTAGCTTCAAGCTACTGGCCATCAATGTTGCGTACTGAACGTCAGGCGCTGGAGCTCCTTCAAGGGCTACAGTAAATGCCCTTAATGATGCGGATTTCGACGCAATCGCCGCCAAGATGCTTGTGTCCAACCCGCCAGAAAGCAAAATACCATCAGTCAAATTTCTTTTAACTGCTTCCTGTAACAAAAGTCGAAGCTTGAAGCAAATTTCATCAAAGTTGTTCAAGATTGAACCGCCTTCTCTTTTAAAACAGTTTTTGGCATTACCATTTCTTGCAATGCTTTGATTATCGTCGGTGCGATCGCCATGAATAAGACAACATTGTTAATCAGTGCCGTAACAGCTGATTTTACGCCACCAACAAGCACCGTTCCGAGTACCGCCACAAACGGTGTCTCGGGCATATAGAATGCCCACATGTACCACGCGAACCATATATTTTGAAGCAATTCGCTTAACGTTGTCAAAGCAACAGCCGCGAAGCCTAAGAACACGATGCTTGGATTAGCCTTAAAACGACGAAGCAAACCTCCGAGTAAGCCAAGCACACCGATTATTACTGCAATAAAAGGGGTCCAAAGACCAGCCAACGTAAACAAGTCAGAAACGATGATTATCAACAGACCGGTCACGAAACCTTGCACAGGCCCAAACACGAGGCCGGAAACAAAGGTCAAAGTCTCAGCTAACCCGATCTTTACCAGAACACCATAAATCGGAATAGTTACAGCGAGCGCGACCCAATTCATGCCAATCCTTAAGGAGGCGGCTGTAGCAACCAACAAAGATATGGCTGCAAGCTGTCTTACTGGAATTTTGGTTGACATGTTGGATGGATTATCCAACCAACGTTTATAAGTCTTCTCCTCCTAAAACAGACGAGGTGTGAACATGGCAGAAAGGGAATCGGAAAGTTGCCATTTACCTTTACTGAGATATCTTGAGGAAAAGGGGATTACACTACAGGATTTGATTGATGCTGCTTTGGAACTGTATGTGCCTCATCCAGGTGTGGAAACAAAAGAGAAAGCGATTGAATTGCTTAAGGAAGAGTTCTTTGAAGCCTTATCAGATGTAAACGTCTCCTGCTTGGAGGTTGCGTGTTTCCGCGCAGAAGAGGATGCAAAGTCTGGTTTGATCCCTGGCTTAACGCAAGAAAGGTTTATGGGACGACCGGGGCTGGTATCTGATGAACTTCTAGGGATGACCCTAGCCAACTACATAGCTGGAGCAAAAGGGATTTTCGAGTTTATCCGATTTGATCAAGCCAAACCTGGCATCCTAAAGAAGCTTGGGCCAATCACAAATGACGCAATTGGCGGACTTGTTGCAGGCGTTTCATCGAACATGTACACCCGAGCCACAAGTCAAGCCTCCAAATAGAAGGTTGGGTCTCGTCTCAGAGCGTGGGTATTATGCGATACCGTGTTGTGTTTTTCAATTATTTGTTTTCGTTAATGACATTCAATTAAAGTGAAAATGCATTTGAAATCTGAATCTCAGAGTCCTAAGATTCTTCTGCAACAAGAACGAACATCTCCAAATCGATGCAGGTTAGAAAGGCATAGTTGGCAAGTTTGGTGATGAGGACTCGTCGTTCGCCCACCTCCTTTCGAGTGCAGACTATGGAATCTGAATTCTTCGAGACGCTTCACGAAAGCATGCTTGAAGGATTACGACAAATCATAGGAGACCGTGGCATTAGAGCCCTCCTCTTCAATATCGAGTTAAGTCAATGCCTAGATGATCCGGAAATATTTTATAGAAATCTTTACGCTGTCTTCAACGAGGGGGCCATAGTTCTCGAAAAGGTTATAGCTAAAGAGCTTTTTCGAAGGATAAACATGCCCTATATGCTAAGAGGCGATTTCGACTTTGAGAGATACAACAGCCAAGCCAAGAAGCGTTTCGTAGAAAGTCAAAGAAATTTGAATTGCACACAGTTGTGAAGCAATGTTGGAAAAAGACCATGCAACAGACTGTTTCTTTCTTTTGCATACGCTTTACAGTTTGGAATAATTAATACGCTGCATTTGCTAAATTCATTACGAAAACAAATATTAATAAACTCTTATATTTAAAGAGGATAACAAGCGGTTAAAAGTGATAAAGTTAATATATCAGGCGTTCCTTTTTCATATAGTAAGGGCTATCGATTACGGACGACAAGCGCGCTATTAATTCAAACAATAAAGGGTATTCGCCCCATAAACCGTGGTCGAAACCCTCACCTAAGAGCATTGAGACATGGGATCGATTCAAGAAATTTGTGCTAGTACTGGCTTATGTTCTCGGGCGCTTCGTCGAAGTCTCGAAAGTTAATCTAGTCAAAGCATCACTCTTTGCATATCAAAACGGTCATTTTATGTACATAGTGAAGAATATCGGGAAAGCCGGAGTAGTGTCTAGAGATGTACTCCAAGCCATCGATGAACTAGTTGAGGAGGGAAAGCTGGAGATTAAAAAGACGAACTCAACGATATTGAAGAGTGGACCTTTTGGAGAGCCCCAAGTTATTCCTACTCAAATACAAGAAGTCATAGTTTCTGTTGAAGTGCAAGCCAACATTCAATCAACTTTCAGAGAATTAAACTTGCCAATGAACCTTTTGGAAAGAAACGGCTATTGGGTAACAATGAACTTACTAAAATCCAAGAGTACAGAAATGCAGGAAAGACTCTCACTAGATTCTTTTCTTCGTCGCTTGGTACGGGAAAGGGACATTGAACATCACTCTTTTCATAAGTATGCAACATTTTGGGATGTTGGAAAAAAACTTCAAGTTGGGATTGATAAACTAGTAGTTGGGGAAATCCTTGATGTGCCTTATCCCAGATTCGAACGCTTTCCTCAAGACCCGATAAAAAGAAATGTAGAACTTGTTATGCGTGTATTGCGTGGAAAGAAAGAACTTGGGGCGGAGCATTTTTGGGTCTCTTCTATTAAGAGCAGTTTCAACAAGAATAAAGAGAAAACATTAGGAACCGTTTGCGTCATCTCAGGTTTTCTATGTACGCCTTTGGAGTTTGATTCCGCAAGCAAGACGTATATGAGCACTGTTAGCGAATCACCATACTTAGTTCACCCACATCTCCAAATTCCTATATTTCTAGACGCTGACGTAGAAAGCACGGCATTCTATTTTACTACGTTAGATGATCTTTTCAGCTACGAGTATATAATCGTAGGTGTAATCTCGGAACATCTTGGAGAGCCTGTGATTAAGTGCTACGGGCTCATTGCCATTGATGATGTTCCTAGTCCGATCAAAGATCTCTGGATTACGCAGATGCGTAACGTCTAAACATCCTGCGTGCGAGCATGAAACATTATCATTAAGCTCAGGTCAGGATTAAGCCGGGCATTCACTCGTTGGGCATCCTCCTGCATATTCTGGACCAGCACTAACATACTTCTTTTGAATTACATTAGGTCCAAATTGCAACACTTGCTGTTCTTTACTTCCATATCTGTAGACCGTAATCCCCTTGCACTTAAGTTTGTAAGCAAGTTTGAATATTTTCTCCACATCCTCTGGAGTGGCGTCATATGGAAGATTGACAGTCTTTGAGACAGCATTATCACAGTGCTTCTGGAAGGCTGCTTGCATCTTAACATGCCATTCAGGTGCTATATCATGAGCTGTGACGAAAATCCTTCTAACATCTTCAGGAATCTCTGTAATTTTCTGTATTGATCCAGATTGGGCGATTCTTTTTATCAGGTTCTTAGCGTAAAAGCCTCGTTCCTTGGCTACTTTTTCAAAGAGAGGGTGTATTTCCGGTAGTCGAGTACCGTCTAGTATATTGCGAACGTAGGCTATGGCAAAGAGGGGTTCAATACCACTCGAACATCCAGCGATGATGCTTATCGTTCCAGTAGGAGCTATGGTAGTAATTGTCGCATTGCGCATGCATTTGAATCCTTTCTTTTTCCAGGTGCTTTCCTTGAAGTTTGGGAACGAACCTTTTTGGCGAGCAATTTCTTCCGATGTACCTCTAGCTTCTTCTGATATGAATTTCATAAGCTTTCCACCAAAGTCAATAGCTTCGTCTGAATCGTACGGAATTCCTAACTTAATGAGCATATCAGCAAATCCCATGACGCCAAGTCCAATTTTTCTATTCGCCTTCGTCACCTTCTCTATTTTTGGAATAGGATAGTGGTTAACATCGATTACGTCGTCAAGGAACCTTACTGCCAATCGAACAAGTTTTTTTAGCCGATCCCATTCAATGATTTTGTCCTTGACAAATTTAGAGACATTTATAGATCCAAGGTTACACGATTCGAAGGGAAGAAGAGGTTGCTCTCCACATGGATTAGTACTCTCAATCTGACCCATTTGAGGAGTAGGGTTATGGCGATTTATCTCATCCATGAATACGATACCAGGATCGCCAGTTTTCCATGCACTAAAAACGAGTTGATTCCAGATTTCCCGTGCCTTAAGTTCTTTAACAACATTCTTAGTGCGCGGATTAATCAGCTCAAACATTCCATCTTTTTCAACTGCATCCATGAACGCGTCCGTAACAGCAACAGAAATGTTGAAATTACTCAGGGAACCCTTCATTAGCTTCGCTTTGATAAACTCAAAAATGTCTGGATGACTGACGTGAAGAATGCCCATGTTTGCGCCTCTTCGTTTTCCACCCTGTTTGACAACTTCCGTGGCTACGTCGAATACTCGCATGAATGATACTGGTCCAGATGCTTCACCCATTGTAGTTTTGACGATGTCTCCTTTTGGTCGTAGTTTTGAGAAAGAAAAACCGGTGCCACCTCCAGATTGTTGAATCAAACCCAAATACATTACAGGTCCGAAGATATTTCTTATTGAATCATCGACAGGCAAGACAAAACAGGCCGATAATTGTCCAAGTCTCGTTCCAGCGTTCATCAATGTGGGTGAATTGGGCAAAAATTCGAGACTTGACATTATATGATAGTATTGATTTGACAGGTCCTCTAGGTCAATCTTCTGACCATAAAAAAGCTCAGCTTTGCATATGCTCTGCGCCACTCTCCAAAAGAGTTTGCTAGGTGGTTCAATTACTTTATATCTTTCGTCTTTCAAAAGATACCTTCTTTTTAGCACTTCAAGTGCATTCTTGGTAAATTGCGGGGTATTACCAAGTTCTGATTTAGCTTTTGCTTGGTTTTTTCTCATCAGTCATTGTTCCATTAATTGTATACGTTCAATAAAAAAAGGTAAGCACTTATTAAATAAGATATCGTTGTTACCGTAACATTTATGAAACTAAACTCAATACTATTTCATATAAAAGACAATGAGCGTTAAATAAAGGGATGATGACTAACTTGACTAAGGTTCTAATATCTCCCGTAGGTCTTTACAAAAATAGGGTGATAAAAGGCATTAAGTGGATAAGACCAGATTGGGTTTTTCTGCTAGTGGCAAAAGATGAAAAGAGCAAAAAAGGAAGACAAGACGGAAAGTCTTGGGGCGACTGGACGATGGAACACGCCAATGAGATACAGCAAAAAATTAGTTTTTTTTATGAGGACCACATCAGAATGGTTTCCTGCGATTTTGAGGACTATAAAAGCTTCTTCAACCAACTTAACGATCTTGTAGCGAATACTATTCCTAATCTCGTAACTTCTCCTGAGATTTGGCTGGACTTGACTTCTGTCCCAGAAATTCCTGAAGTTGCTATTTTAGCTCTGGCCACAATACATGAAAACATAAGTTTGTTCTATACTAGGGCGAGAGCTCCTCTTAGGCCTAGTGAATATCCCGAAAAAGTTATCACAGATGATGGTGGAGACCATCTCATACTTCCAACAGTAAGATCTGTAAGGCTTGCCGACCTCAAGAAGAGCAAACATGGAGATATACTGAGAGCAACAGCAAAAGCCGGAGGGAGCGTAGACGGTCTAAATACATTATTAGATATGATTGGTTTGGCGAAAGAAAAGAAGCATTATATGAGACTTGGAAGGATTCTTGACGAATTAGAGAGATACGGAATGATAGTTATGGAGAAAGTTAACAGAGAGAAGAGGATCAAACTAACACTCTGGGGGGAAATGATAGCATCCTGCTTGAATCAGGTATAATTCCGTGCTTTTTTAAAGCCCACACTACATATTCCCGTGGGATTTGAACACATGGACTTGAACCCATTTGGGTATTAATCCGATAGAGGCTAACACCGAAAACAACGCAAGTCCAATGAGACCTAGTGCTGAGTTATCCTAGCGATGTTCAGTCAGAATGAGCCAAACTTTTTACAGGTTCTGGGAGGGGGTGGGATTTACGCCCAAGTTCACTAGTAAAGATGCATCAAGTCACAATTATTTGGTCTATGTTTAAGTTCAGAACAATTTCGGCAATGTCGCTTGCATACTCTGCGGTTCTGCGTATGCTCTCCATTATCATTCTGAGAGCCGACATTTCGACTGCTTCTACTTTTTTGGCAACGTGCTTCATTGCTTCGTTCTCCATAGATGCTATTGATTTAGCCTTGGCAACTACATTGTCGGCCAACAGGTAGTCTTTCTTGTATAGGGACTTGATCGAATCGTCGAATACGGTTTTTGCGAAAGAACTCATTTCAGATATTTTTTGAAAAACGGAATTGCTGGTCTTCTCATCTAAAGAAATCACATTTTCTGCAATCTTAACCGCGTGATCAGCTATTCTCTCCACAGACTTTGCTATGACCCGGTAGCCCAAACAGTCTCTTGGATTGGATAGTCCTATGTCTTTGAGAACTCTCTCGCTTTGTACAGCAGCCTTTAATTGGCGAATTATGTAGAGACTGAAGCGGTCAACTTCATCGTCTAACGAGATTACGTCCTGGGCGAGTTCCTTGTTTAGCACCTTTAAAGCCTGCAACGCATCCTCATGCATTGAGACTGCGATGAGACACATTCGCCTCAAGGCGCTCTCAACCGAGAGTTCGGGGTAACTGAGCAAGATTTGCAACATCATTTCATTTGGGGAATCTGAGATAATTTCGGTGCCAACAAGCTTCTTCCTTGTCAGGTCTTTGATGAAGTTTCTTTGAAGGGAGGTTATACGCTCGTCTTTTGTTTTAATCCTGATGAAGTTGTAACCAACCAAGTAGAGAGCAACAATCTTTCTCATAATTGTGCCAGAGTCATCTCTCTGTGATACATTAATGCTGGCTTCTCCGAGTTTTACTGGCTTGACCAATTCTTTGGGCGTCAAAATGAGCGATGAATCGCTTTGCTTGGAGAGAACAAGTTGACTTCCTGCCTTGAGGTTCATGCTTGTCACCCACTTCTTTGGCAAAGACACGATGTAGGTCGCTTTGCCTGTAACCTGAATCTTTCTCGTTTCTTCTGGTTCACCCATACGATTCGCCTTTTCTATATAGTTGAATTGTCTCTATATTTTCTATTTGGACAATGTATATAGAGGTTTCTATGCCCTCTACAACTGAAAGAAGGTGAAAAACATGAGAACCGCATACAAAATCATCATTCCAATAGTTGCAATAGCCATCATTGTCACAAGCGTGTTCGCCTACCAGTATTTATCAACACCCCAAACACAGCAAACAATAACCTTGAACGGCGCAGGAGCAACGTTCCCTTTCCCACTAATCGATAAGTGGATTGCTGAATACCACAAGATCAAGTCAAATGTTCAAGTAAATTATCAATCGATCGGAAGCGGCGGAGGAATAAGACAGCACACCGCGAAGACCGTGCAATTCGCAGCAAGCGATGCACCGTTAACAGAACAACAATTCACCAACGCTTCAAACACTTTGCACATACCCATGACGATAGGAGGCGTTGCCATCACCTACAATCTGCCAGGAGTATCGCAAAAGCTCAAATTCACGGGAGAAGTATTGGCAGACATCTTTATCGGAAACGTCACAAAGTGGAATGACTCAAAACTCATCTCATTAAACCCTGACGCCAATCTGCCAAATCAAGGCATAATCGTAGTGCATAGATCAGACGGAAGTGGAACAACTTTTGTGTTCACAAACTATCTCTCAGACGTCAGTCAGCAATGGAAATTAACAGTGGGAAAGAGCACCTCAGTCAATTGGCCCGTAGGTTTAGGAGGAAAAGGAAACGAAGGAGTGGCTGGCATTGTATCGCAGAATCCCTACACTATCGGCTACGTTGAATTCATCTACGCCAAGAACAACAATCTACCATGGGGCTCGGTGAGGAACAGCGCAGGAGAATTCATCGAACCAAGTCTAGACTCTTTCACAAAAGCCGCAAGCTTCGCAGCAGTAACACTTCCGAGAGGAGACCAGAGTTGGTCAACTGTGTCAATAATTGACAGCATCGTGAACAACACTCAGGCTACTGGAGCGTATCCCATAACGAGCTTCTCATACTTTCTAGTGTACAAAGAGCTAAACGTCTTACCCAACATGGATATTACCTCAGCGAAGGCTTTAGTGGACTTCCTCTGGTGGACAATACACGACGGACAAAACTATTCAGCAGACCTAGCCTACGTGCCATTGCCACAGGAAATCAGAACCCACAACGAAGCAACTATTCTAATGATAGCCTTTAACGGAGAACAATTATACCAGAGTTGAAGACGCACAGGGTAAGGGAAAACGCAGTGAAAAGCCCTGAGAACCCAACCATTTTTATTCACAATCTAATTGTTAGAATTCGCAGGACCATGAAGAAGTTCTCCAAAGGCGATAACCTATTCAAGCTTCTCACTGCTGTAATCGCATCAAGCATTTTCCTAATCCTTGGTTTAATGATTTACGAGTTGACTGTTGGATCTCGACTTTCTATCCAAAGGTTTGGAATAGAGTTTTTAGTGGGCACCAAATGGGATCCCGCAATAACGCAGGTTTTTGGAGCCTTGCCCCTCATATTAGGCACTCTTGTCACGTCGGCTATCGCCCTCTTGATAGGCGTGCCCATAAGCCTCGGAATCGGTCTAGCGCTTTCAGAGTTTTCGCCCAAAAGATTCGGATTCGCGTTTTCTTTCTTGGTTGAGCTGTTAGCCGCGGTACCGAGTGTGATATACGGACTTTGGGGCATTTTCACGCTCATCCCGTTCTTGCGAAACAACGTCTACCTACCATTGCAAGCCATGTTCGGATTTTTTCCCTTGTTTTCTGGACTAGTATACGGGGGTGGTGTGTTAACAGCTGGGATAGTGCTTGCAATCATGATTATCCCCACTATTTCCGCCATTTCCAGAGATGCTTTTTCAGCGGTGCCCAACACTCAACGGGAGGCAATGATTTCTCTGGGTGCTACAAAATGGGAAACAGCCAAGACGGTAATGAGCTATGCCCGAACGGGAGTCATAGGCGCCATCATCCTCGGGTTGGGACGTGCTATTGGTGAAACTATGGCAGTAACAATGGTTATTGGAAACAAGTTCCAGCTTCTTCCAACCTCACTTTTCGACGCATGGTACACTATGTCCGCCATTATAGCGAACGAGTTTACAGAGGCAACCTACGACCTTTACGTCAGCGCACTTATTGAGGTCGGACTCACGTTGTTTTTCATTGCTTTGATCATTAACGTCTTGGCTCGATTGATCGTTTGGCGATCACTCAAGCTGGTCAGAGGAATAGCGAGGGAGTAGCATGAACCACTACACCGTGAGAAAAATGATTGACAGGTCAATGCGAATATTCGCTTATCTCGCCTTAATAGTGGCTCTTATTCCGTTGTTTAGCATAATCAGTGAAGTCCTTTTGAAGGGCGCCTCTTCTGTCAACATTAATTTTCTCACTCAACCATCCCCAACCGTAGGAGAGGCCGGCGGAGGCGTTGCTAACGCCATACAGGGCACGCTGATTACAGTGGGTTTAGCCTCGCTAATAGGCGTTCCACTTGGCATAATCTCGGGAATATTCCTCAGCGAATACAGCGAAGCAAAAATATCTTACCCAATAAGATTTTTCAATGATGTGTTAAGCGGGTTCCCCTCAATAGTTGTGGGAATTTTCGGTTATACCCTTATAGTTCGCGCCATCGGCTTCTCAGTTATTGCAGCTGCCTTCGCATTGGCCATCATAATGCTTCCTATTGTTACAAGAACGACCGAGGAAGCCATGAAACTTGTGCCAGCCACAGTTAGAGAAGCCGCTATTGCCTTGGGAGTGCCCAGATGGAGAACTATAATTACGGTGGTGTTGAGCGGTGCCAAGAAAGGGGTAGCGACGGGGGTACTGCTCGCAGTTGCGCGAATCGCTGGAGAGTCTGCACCAATTCTTGTTACAATGGGATATTGGAGATGGTGGTTTGCAGGGTTAAATCAGCCAGTGGCAAACCTCACCCTGAATATCTACATATTTGCTATATCTCCCTTCGAGAACTGGCAAGCTCTCGCCTGGGGCTCAGCGCTCGTTCTCGTGATGCTTATTCTGGGAATCAACATCATCGTGAGAGCCGCGACCAGAGAGAAGTACAAGTGACGCATATGTCGTACAAATTTGAAATCGAAAACCTCAACGCTTGGTTCAGCTCCAAACACGTATTGAGAAATATCAGCATGAAGATTAGAGAAAGGGCTGTAACCGCGATCATAGGGCCTTCGGGATGTGGCAAGACAACCCTCATCCGTTGCATTAATAGAATGCACGAAATAGTTCCGGGCGCGAGAGTCTCTGGGAAGGTTTTGTTCAACGGAATCGACATTTATGCTGAAGATGTCGATCCTGTTCAAGTCAGAAGGAAGATGGGCATGGTGTTTCAGAAGCCCAATCCTTTTCCAATGATGTCAATCTACGATAATGTTGCTGCAGGTTTGAAGTTGAACGGTGTCAGAGACAAGAAAAGGCTCGGCGAGGTTGTGGAACGAAGCCTAAGAATGGCCATTCTCTGGGACGAAGTCAAAGACGACCTGAACAAGTCTGGAGCCAGCCTCTCAGGCGGACAACAACAGAGACTCTGCATAGCCCGCGCTCTTGCCGTTGAACCCGAGGTTATGTTGATGGACGAGCCCGCTTCAGCCCTTGATCCGATAGCAACAGCAAAACTTGAGGTGCTCATTAGAATGCTCGCAAAAGACTTCACGGTTGTGATAGTAACCCACAATATGCAACAGGCTGCCAGAGTTGCAGATTTCACAGCCTTTCTTTATCTTGGAGAACTTATAGAGTATGGACCGACGAAAGCTCTGTTTGAAAATCCAGAAAATGAATTGACGGAGAAATACATAACTGGACAGTTTGGTTAGGTGAAAAACAGATGAGTCGACTAATTGACACAGGCTTAGAACAGTTAGCGAGTGTGGTCTTTCGAATGGGAGAAATGGCCTACAAAACGGTTTCTTTGTCTCTTGACAGCTATGTCGAGGGTACAAATGCACTACCACAAATACAAGAAATGTCCGAAACGTTGATTGTAATGGCAGACGAGGCTGAGGACAAGGCCTTCGAGCTGATAGCTCGGTTCCAACCTGTTGCATCGGATCTCAGAATTCTGAAATCATACATGAAGATAACTTATGACTTTGAACGATATGGAAGATACGCTCTGGATGTTTCACAAGTCCAAAGGGCATCTGGTGGACTTGAGCAGTGCGAAGGCTGGATAAACGAATCAATTAGAGAGATGAGTGAAAAAGTGTTAAACATGGTACATACAAGCATCGCATCTCTTAAAAGCCATAATGTTGAACTGGCAAAAACTCTGTCTGAAACCGAAAACCAAGTCGACGACATGTATTTCAGGTATCTCGACAGATTGGTGGAAAAAGCACCTGCCACAAACAAGTGCACAATCTCAAGCGTGCTTGTTGCAAGATATCTCGAAAGGATAGCTGACCACGCAACGTACGTGGGCGAGTCAATCATCTACCTTGCAACCGGAGAGAAGGTTACGTTAAGATGATTTCACACAAGACCTGAAAGAGGTGAAAAAATGGCAAAGGGAAGCTTTTCATGGTTTGAGAAACGCCGCAAGACAGAAGCGCTGAATCTCGCACAAGAACAGATAACGAAAGCCCTTGACACTACAACTCTGTTGCACAAAGCCATCCAACGTGCTTCTGAAGGAAAAAAAGCCGAAGCAACAAATTTCCTCGAAAAACTCTCAAAAGAAGAGGAAGAAGTGGACAATCTGCGTAGGTCAGTCTTCAAAGAACTGACAAACGTTGCTGTGTCAGTGGAATTCCGTGAAGACCTAATGCACCTCGTAAAACGCCTTGATGTCATGGCTGACTTCGTAAAAGACTCTGCGAGAAGCGTGATGGTCCTACTGGAAACAACAGTTCCAACTGAAATCTGGGATATCAACGTCAGAGTCGCTGAAGCCCTTGTCCAGAGCGCAACAACTCTTCACAGCAGCATCGAGAAACTCGGAACCGATCCTGCTAAAGCAAGAGAACTCGCCAAAAAAGTAAATGACATCGAAGAGATCATTGACAAGAACTACTTAGAAATCAAAAAACTGTTCATCAAATACGCCCAGAAAGTTGACTCTGGCACACTCCTGATACTCGACAACCTCGCAGAGTTCATGGAACAAGCCGCAGACACATGTGCAGACACAGCAGATTACATAGCAGTATTGGCAAGCG
>Ga0315308_1000116_pt1 | contig 40672 bp, 36 predicted proteins | sample TDP3_MG_FD_203078 | JGI IMG/M metagenome (GOLD analysis project Ga0315308, IMG submission 203078) | Freshwater sediment microbial communities from Lake Towuti, South Sulawesi, Indonesia - TDP3 | ecosystem: Environmental > Aquatic > Freshwater > Lake > Sediment | place: Indonesia: South Sulawesi...
TTTATACTCTGGGATCAGTGAATTGTAAACTGCCCTGTCGATCACACCTATTTCCTTTGCGTATTCCAGTCCAGCAATTCTCACGTCAGGCGTAGGTCCGTCGACTAAGAAAGGAGCATCAGTAGCGTTAGCGATAAATTCGATGAATTTTTTCATGGCTTCGGAAGTGGAACCCACCACGTCCAGCATGCAGGGGTTTCCAGTTCTTTCTGAAAAGTCATCTTGTGAGTTTATTAATTCTTCAGCTTTCTTTCGGTCGAATTCTCCGGCCCTTTCATTAGTTACGATTTTATGTCCACGGTAGAAAATGGTTCCCACTAAAACCGTTGGGTTTTCACCGAGCGATCCTCCTACTTTAACTCCTGCTATATCTACGACTGTTTGTTTGCTTTTGAACTCAAGCAAGTTTCTTCCTCCATTGGCTTCGATTGCATTTGATTGGACTACTAAATTCAGCCTTGAGCTTTTAACTTTTTTGTCATTCGCGTGATGATTGCTTGATTTTTTCTGAACATATGGTTAAGGGAAGTGGTCAATGTTTTTCTAATATTTTCATACCTCCACGTTTGCAATTTTTTGGATAATATCGCCAGCATCCTGAAGTGTCAAGACGCTGTGGTTCTGGCTTAGAGCTTTAACCAAAACATATGGACACTCTGTCTTCGTGACGCATACTCACCTTGGTTTCACAAAGAACCAACAAAACAACTTGCGCACATAAATAAGCAAAAATCAATAATGAATGATATATATCATTCGTGATAATAGTTCTCGTCTTAGAATATAGAACTTATTTTCAATAACAGATAATTAGCAGTGTTGCATTGCTAAATAATAGAGAGAGAAAGGAGGCCTTCCAAATCTTGTTTGATGAATCAGACGAAGAAACCAAAGGTGTGAGCTATAAAAACGGGTTCAACGAAGGCTACAAGAAAGGATATGAAAAGGGGTATGAAGAAGGCTCAGGAAAAGCCAAACGCAAGAACCCTTCCGCAAACGTGCACTTCTTGAAAATCCAATGCGAATGCGACACTATAAATTTCCATCCAGTCTTTGAAAGCAAACTAGTAATAAACGAAGACGAAGAACGCCGATGCTACGGCTGCGGCAAAATCATCCCCCGAGAAGAAATCCTTAACTGTTACAGCCGCCTCCAATCCAACAACCGCACCTAATTCTTTAATTTGACAAACCAAACAACGACAAAGGAAATTTAATAAACAACCTCACTTATCTTGATAGTCACATCAAGATAATTGTGAGGCACCCCTATTGTCGGTTTGGCATGGAGACCTACACAAGAAAAAGCCTTCAGGCGGCATAAAACGCGCTTACAGAATGAAACGAAGGTTCGAAAGAGGCTCTTTCCCAGCCGAGACCACACTCGGCGAACCTAAGAAAAAAATCGACCGCAGACGTGGCGACAACACAAAAATTCGGCTGCTGAGTGTTAACCAAGCGAATGTTTCTAATCCATCCACAGGAAAAACCGAGAAAGTGGAGATTCTACGTGTTGTCCGCAACCCCGCTAATGTCGATTACAATCGTCGAGGAGTTATCACCAAGGGCACCATTGTAGAAACGCCGTTAGGAACGGCTCGAGTAACGTCGCGTCCAGGTCAAGACGGGATCATTAACGCTGTTCTTGTGCCAAAGTAAGCCTGAAGTTCAATCATAAGGCTTCGAAACAACGCAACATGCAGTTTGGGTTTGATATGCGCAGACAAGACAAAATCATGTTGTGGCCAAACTATTTTGATTCCACCAAAACCAGGCTACAAGGGAGAAGAATACCAAAAAATATGTGTGTACCATCACCTAAGTTAGATGACATCCAGAGGGCAGCGGCAAAACTTGGCTTGCGCGTTGAAGTTGTTCCAGATGCTAGACACCCCCAAACATCATTGCAAAAAACTGGATTGCTGATTGTGTCCAAGAGCGCATCTAAGACTCAGATTATTAAAAGTGTTGCAAAAGAACTCTCCGCATTGCGGTCAGAGAGTCGAATTTAACGTTTAGATTTTAGAAAGGTTTAAATAACGCGCTCCGTTGGAATGCTGTGGCACTTTTAAGAGAGGGGAAAAGCTAAGTTTGCAGCGAATAGGCATTGTGCTTCATGTATCTTCCAACAGAAACATGATACTCAAGGCGGAAAACCTTCCACGCATCGGCGATCAAGTTATGGACGAAAATCTGAAACCCGTGGGCACCGTTTTCGACGTTTTTGGGCCAGTCTCTTCCCCCTATATTGCAGTGCGACCCAGCGTGGAAGAGCCAAACCACTTAGTTAGCAAGATCCTCTATTCTGCCCCCTCGCCTAGGCCCAAATTTAGAAAGGAGAAGAGGAAAACGTGAGCGTGGATACAGATTCTGACATAGAGAGCGTTCCATCGCTTCCGGCTAAGATTCAGCAGTGCCCTGAGTGCGGGAGCAATCGCCTCATGCGAGATTATGACGCTGCTGAAATTGTGTGCATGAACTGTGGTTTCGTCATAGCTGCTAAGCTTGCTGACCGTGGACCTGAATGGCGGGCTTTTGACGATGAGCAGAGAGCTAAGAGAGCACGGGTTGGGGCGCCGTTAACCTACACAATTCACGATAAAGGTCTCTCTACCATGATAGATTGGCACGACAGAGACATCTATGGCAAAAGGTTGTCACCAGGTCAGAAGGCGCAAATTTATCGACTGAGGAAATGGCAGCGGCGCATTAGGGTTTCAGACGCAACTGAGCGAAACCTCGCCTTTGCATTATCAGAGATTACCAAGATAGCCAACTCGTTAAATCTGCCCAAGAACATTTTGGAAACGGCGTCTGTTATTTATCGTAAGGCTGTAAAGGAGCATCTCATTCGAGGCAGGTCGATTCAAGGCGTCACGTCAGCCTCCATATACGTGGCTTGCCGTCAATGTGGGCTTGCTCGCACACTTGAGGAAATCGCGCAGGCTTCAAACATAAACAAGAAAGAGGTTGGGCGCAGCTACCGATTCCTCATTAAAGAACTCAACTATTTTATTCCACCCTTGAAACCCAGTCAATATATAACTAAGTTTTCCAATCAACTGACCATGCAGGGAAAAGTTGAGGAAATAGCTCACAAGATTCTTTCCGCCGCTCGAGACCTCAAGTTGACTTCTGGCAGAGGACCAACAGGCATTGCTGCAGCCGCGAGTTACATAGCATCTGTTTTAACGGGTGAACGCAAGACCCAGAGGGAAATCGCTGAGATTGCGCAGGTCACAGAAGTCACGATAAGGAACCGTTACAAAGAACTCGTAGAAAGGCTGATGTTTGAGATAACTCTTTAAATCTCCTTTTTCTTTTTAGATGACAGAGGTTGTTGTCGTTGAACCTATTAGAGGTTATCAAGACTCGGAGAAGCATACGCCGTTATAAATCACTTAATGTCCCAGATGATGTGATTAATCAATTGATTGACGCTGCACGGTATGCTCCTTCAGCCGATGACGTACAGCCTTGGGAATTTATAATAGTTAAAGACGGACGTATCAAGGAGCAATTGGCAAAAGCCCACGCTTGGAGTTACTTTGTCAAAGACGCCCCCGTTTGCATTGTAGTTCTGGGAAACGAAGAAGCATCTCCAAGTTACTTTGCAATCGACGTCGCGTGTGCAACCGAAAATCTCTTGTTAGCTGCTCATGCTCTCAATCTCGGTGCGTGTTGGGTAGCGGTTTACGATCCCCATGACCCGAGTTCTGAGAGACATGTGAGAACAGTCTTGAACGTGCCGCAACATCTCCGTATTATCGCAATGGTTCCAATTGGGTATCCAGACGAGAAGGTGGAGCCCCGAAATTTGCGTGATATCAACAAAATTATCCATAGCAACAGCTTTTAGAGTGAATATTTTTCATTTAGCCACGTTTGCCGCTGTTTCTCGAAACCTGAAGATTTCCACGATTTTTTATACTGCATCTATTGAGGTTTAGTCTCTCAAAAAAACAACATGTCATCGTTCAGCACAAAACTAATAACCTTACTGGTGCTAAACTAATTTTGATAAGAAATTGACAGAAGAAAAGTTGAAGTGCCCAAAATGCGGTGGGCTAGTCACCAAAGAGGACATTTTTTGTGGGAAATGCGGTGCAGAATTGAGGCAACCGTTTCCTGTTGCTCGGCCTTCGCCAATAATGCCACCCGTTCCCCCTGAGATGCCACCACTTCCTCCAACACCTCCATCGCCTCCTCCTTATCAAAGAAGGTATGGAGTGTTTTCTAGGCTGGTCAGAATCTTATTTAAGCCTTCTGAAACCATGAAGGACATCGCTGCGGCGCCAGACTATAGTGGAGTTGCTATTATTCTTGTTTTTCAAATCGTATTGGGAATAGTCAGCGTTGCACTTGTGCTTTCGAAGATTGAAGTCACTGGACCTTATGCGGATCTGTTTCGCAGTGTGTTTCAAACAGTAATTGTGGCGGCTTTTGCAATCTCCTTTATCCTTACGCCAGTCAAGTGGTTGATAAAATCCTTGATTGTGTGGAAAGTGTGCGACGTGGGAAGCCAATGGGAATTTAAGAGAGCCGCCTCGGTGACAGGTTACGCATACGTTGCAAATCTTATTGTTTCTTTGGTCACTTTGCCGTTAGTGCCATTTATCTTCCCAGTCATACAAATTGACACTACTAATCTAGAGGCTGCTCGTATTTGGATGGAAAGCTATACAGCGCAATTGGCAGGGCTGGAGTTCTACTTTACATTACCGACATTGTTTGTTGCTCTTCTCTGGAAGTCCTATTTAGGAGGAGTTGGAACATATCATGGCACAGAGGAAATGTGTAAGGTCTCTGGCGCGTTCTTCTTGTTTTTCTTGTTGGGATTAATCAGTGTGGCAATAACCTTAATCACCTGACTAGATAGAAAGAGCGGTGGAAGATTCTAAGCTTCTTTTGTGGGTTTCCCTTTCTTTTGTTTTTCTTCTTCTCTGAGCGTTCGATGCAAGACTTTGCCAACCGCTGTCATAGGGAGTTCTGTTCTGAATTCGACTTCTCGGATGGCTTTGAACGGTGCGACTTTGGTCTTGACAAATTTGACGATTTCTTCTCCGTCTGCTTTTGCGCCTTCTTTGAGGACTATGAACGCTTTTGGAATTTCGCCTGCTATTGGGTCGGGTTTGCCTACAACGGCGCACAGTTTCACTGCTGTGTGTTCATAGATTACGTCTTCAACTTCTCGTGGATAGACACTGTAGCCTTTATATTTTATTAGGTCTTTTTTGCGGTCAGTCACGTAGAAGTAGCCGTCTTGGTCCATTTTGCCGATGTCGCCTGTGTAGAGCCATCCATTTTTTAAAACAGCTTCGGTTTCTTCTGGCTTGTTCCAATAGCCTTTCATGATCTGGGGTCCCTTGATTATGATCTCGCCGATTTTTCCGACTGGAAGCTCTTTTTTGCCAGTTTTGAGATCGACGATTTTGGCGTCTGTGTCTGGCCACGGTAACCCTATTGAGCCTACTTTCACCGTTTTCATTGTTGGATCGAATGGGTTGGAATGCGTGACTGGCGAGGATTCTGTTAAGCCGTAGCCTTCGACTAGGACGCCGCCGGTTAGGTCTATGAATTTTTTCTGAACCTCTGGTGAAAGTGATGCAGCCCCTGAAATACAGAATTTTATTGATCTTAGGTTGTATTTTCGTATGTCTGGATGGTTGACCAGCATGGCGTATAAGGTTGGTACGCCGCAGAAAACGGTTACTCGATATTTTTGGATGACTTTTAAAATTTCAAGGGAGCTTGGACGTGGCACAAGAATCATGGTTCCTGCCAAGTATATGGGTCCGTTCATTGAGGTTGTCATGCCATAGATGTGTGACAAAGGTAGCACGGTTAGGAACACGTCTTCGGCTTCTTTTCCATGAAGCCAAGCGGCGCAGGCAACTGCGTTTGAGACAAGGTTGTAATGAGTGAGCATGGCGCCTTTTGGCACGCCTGTTGTTCCGCCCGTGTATTGTAGCGCCGCCAGGTCTTCTTTTGGGTTGATTTCCACCTTTGATGGTTGCGGCGGATATCTTTCAACCAGTTCTTTAAAGGAGTAGATGCCAGATTCTCGGGGAATTTTGAAACTCGGTACTTTGCCGAATAGTTTGCCGAGGATTTTCTTGGTTGATGGCAAGTATTCTCTTATGTTTGCTGCGATTAAGTGTTTGAGTTTGGTTTTTTCTCGCAAAGCCTTGACATTTGGGTAGAGCAGGTCTAAGAATATGAGGGTTTCAGCTCTTGAATCATTGAGTTGATGCTCCAATTCCCGTTCTTTGTAGAGTGGGTTTACAGTCGTTATTGTTTCGCCTAGTTTTAGGGCGCCGTAATAGCTGATTATAAACTGAGGAATATTGGGCAGGTATAGGGCTACGCGGTTTCCTTTTTCTACGTTTAAGTCGTGTAGAGCTGTGGCAAATTTGTCTGAGAGTGTATCTAGCTCCTTGTATGTGATTTTTTTGTCTAGAAATATTATGGCTGTATGCGTCGGGTGTTTTTCGGCTGCTTTTTTTAGGAGGTTGCAGAGGGGAACTTCAGGGTAGGCGATTGCTTTGGGCACTTGTGGTGGCCAGTGTTTGAACCATGGTTTTTGTTCCATTGGTAACAGCACCTGAGAAGCACAGTGTTTGTCTTTATGGTTACTTGAATCCATAAAATAAATTTCAGGATAAAAGCATTCAATGCAGTTATGTTGAACGAAGTTATTATAGCGCAATAAGGGGATTACGTTCAGAAAGCCCGTGTCATTAAAATTAGCTCACATACCAAATCAGAGGAAGATTCTGAGAACCCTGACCGTCGATGTGTACTAAATTTTACTAATTTCACAAGTCAAACATGGGCTTCATAAAACAATCAGTAAAAGCAACTGAACAAATTGCTCTAGTGTACAACGAGTGAAAATAAGTCGCATTATTTATGTGGTACGTCAATGGCAACGTAGAGGATGTTGTTTCCGCGGACTAGAACGCTCCCGTAATTGGTAACTATAGTGTCGTTTACGTGTTCAGAGGCGCCGTCTAACAAAATGTTCATGTAACCGTCACAACGAACCATATTGCCCTTATATTCCACACCGTTCTTCAAAGTTATGATCACATAGGTGTTGAGCCGTTTGGTCAGCACGTTCAAAGGCTTCCTACTAGGTTCCATCAATGCATCGCCAACAGTCAATCAATGCTCCAATGCTACTATTGAGCCAATCTAATCATATAAAAGTTTTATGAAAACAAAATTCCAAATACGTTACTGGTTTAGAAGGGAAACATTCAAAAAGAGGGCGAAGAAGCTGAACACAACCCCACGAACAAACAGATACTAATCAGGCACTGGCTACGGCGGACTACGACCCTGTTTTTGCCGCAGTGTTCGGTGCAGTGCAAAATCTTAAGAAGAGACGTTAGCCTTCTTTGGGTGAGGCAAGATCAAGCGTGCAAGAGTCGGAAGCGGTTTCCTTCACAATTGACACCGAAGTTACGCCTACCTACTATGACGAATTTCTCAAGTACATAAATCAAAAATATATTATTCCCGCTCGAGAGCGCTTCACAAACGTGCAACAAACGGTTGCCGATGGAAAACCAATTCTCAACTTTACTTTTCTAGATCCAGAAGGCAAGTGGCACATCGAGGTTGAAATGAAAACTGGAAAACCTATCCAAGTGACAATGACGCCAAGCAACCCTAGCGTGCCGCACTCTGCTCTCGACCGGCTCAAGGAAGACCTGATCATTGTTCTTCAATATTTTGAGGAATATGTTAGGCGATCTACGCTATATTTTGCGTGGGTGGAAGGAAAAGAGGTTGTTCCTGAAAAGTCACCCTTCAGGCGTGGCAGATTCATAGAACGGATTCTCTTTGGAAATATTCTCTTTCTCTTTGTTTTCTTGATTGCAATAAGCATCGTTTTATTCCTTATCATAGGTCCATGGGCAGCATTGGTGATAGTCATCGGTCAATTCCTAACAGTTATTTTTTCAGACAAACTCATCGGCACGATGGCGGAGTGGACGGTCACTGAAGAGAATCCAAAGGTTCACATACTTCAATATCACTTGCCAGCCGAAGACCGAAAGCGGTTTCAACAAAAATACTTCAGAGAAACTTTGCTACAAATGAAAAAAGAAATCTACGACAAGACCATAGCTGTTGGAAAACCAGTCGAGTGTGAAACAGCCCGAGAAGTCATGGCTAAACACGGTTTAGAATGCCTACCAGAAAACATGGAAACAAAAACAGTGAACGTTTACCAACTCGTCCAAGAAACCAGAAAGAAATTCAACCTCCCAGCACCGAAAATCGCGATTTCAAACACAACGGTGCCAAACGCGGCTGCGTCAGGTCCGAGTCCGAGTCACGGTATCGTTCTAATAACCACCGGCTTGCTCGTCCAGTTGGAGGAGAACGAAATTCTAACCGTTCTTGGACACGAACTCAGCCACCTAAAGGCTAGAGATCCCCTGGTGCTCTTCGGAATCAGTGCATCCGAGTATCTGTTTAGAGCCTTCGTCCTAGTGAGCCTCTTCCCGATTTTCTTCACCTACTTCGGCTTCCTCTACCTTCTATTAATTTTAGGCGCTACATACTTCGTCGCCAAATTCTTCGAGGCTCGAGCTGACCTTGAATCCGCCATAACCGTTGGAAATCCCGAGGTTTTAGCTTGGGCCTTGCGAAAGATCGGTTTCCGCCGACTTGAGTACGAACGCATTCCAGCGTACAGATTCCAAGACTGGATAACCTGGGACCCACATCCGCCCATATACTTTCGCATCGAAAGACTAGAAAAGTTCGAGGAAAAACCGCCAGCAGTTAAACACACGCTGATTCAATCGGCGAAAGACTGCATACGCGGATTCTTCGCAGCCTTTTGAAGTCTCAGACTTCATCTTCAAGGTGACGTTTTCATTTTTTCATACATTTTCTCAAGTGTCCAACGGACAGTTGATTTCAACTCTCTCGCTCGGTCTGGATTCACATTTCTAATGGTCAGTTCTTGCAGGGCGTCTCCTTCTCGAACAATGCTGTAGGATAGAATTTTGTCAGGTGTAATCTCGCCAACTGCAGCTGATTCTCGGTCTTTCTCCTGCATTTTGGCCAGCACTCGCTCAATTAGAAAAGCCATGAAAGGCGGAGTGTCAACCGTAAACTGCTTGTCCTCGGCAAAAACGACGCGCATAGAATCCTCATTCATGTAGAGGTTGGCTAAGAGCTCGCCTGTCGCAGTCTTTAGTGGGACAGCCTTTTCATACTCTAAAACAGGTGGCGCAGCAACAGCAACCTCTGGCTCCGCCCGGGCAAGCGGCGTAGGCTCTTCTTCAGCCGGAGTAGGAACAGGCATCGGCGCTGGACCAGGCTTAGTGATTTCTGCTCTTCTAAATCCTTTCTCTAAGAGACTGGCGTTTACAAATTCAAGCAGAGCACGTAATCCTTCAAGTTCGGTTTCTGTCTCCTTAACTCGTCTCTCCAGCAGAGTCCTAAACTCCGCCATCTTCTTTATTTTCTCTTCTCCCTCTTCCTCACCCTTTTCTGTCACGCATTTTTCACCCACAGAATAATTTGATGCCAGTTCCAAGTTTATCCTCAAGATGCAAGCCTATAAAAATATAACTGAAGTAGGTGAACCAAACGTAGCAGGCGTTCGCTTAATCATCAAAAGTCATAAATAAACCAATCAATGTTTACTAACGCCTACTATTTGAAGGGGAGAAACGTTGGGTAAAGCAATCCTAAATGTGTTGTCAAAGTCTGAGGCACAAGCCATCCACAACGCCACTCTGAAAGTTTTAGAGACTTCGGGGCTAAAGGTTCCAAGCAAAAGAGCACTAGATATCTTGAATAAAGCAGGAGCAAGGGTCGATTATAAAAAGGAGCACGTCATTATTCCTGAGCACGTTATCAAGGAAGCCTTGAAAAAGGCTCCAAAAACTTTCAATTATGGTGCCAGAAATCCAAAGTATGAATTCGCTCTTGATAAGACGGCTACTCACATATGTACAGACGGCTACGCCGTTTTCATAAGAGATTTTAAAACTGGTGAGCGTAGATACTCTACCAACGAAGATCTTGCCCGCTGGGCTGTGCTGGCTGATTCTTTAAGTGCAGTTCATGTCTTCTGGCCCTCAGTGGCTCCAACAGACGTGCCAGAGCCTATGCAGAGAATCCAAGCCACGCTTACCGCATTTAGCAACACCGGGAAACACGTGGAATTTTATGGAAACAACGCCAAGGAAGCCCGATATGAGATTGAAATTGCATCCGCTATTGTGGGCGGTGAGAAAGAGTTGAGGAAGAGACCAATCTTTTCAGCGGTTCTGTGTCCTATAGCTCCATGCGGATACCAGACTGGGCTCATAGAGGCAGCCATAGAATACTCGAAGGCGGGAATTCCCATTGTTCCTTTGGCTATGCCGATGGCGGGTCAGACAGGCCCGGTTACGATTGCCGGTACGCTGGTCGTTAACAACGCTGAAGTTTTGGGAAACCTCGTGATCTCTGAATTCGCTAGCCCGGGAGCACCTGTCTTATACGCTGGATGCCCAGGAGGCATAGACCCAAAAACTGGAGCGTATAGAGTCTCGCCTGAAGGCGATCTTATCAATGCCGCTCTTACCTCTTTAGCTCGTTACTACGACTTGCCCTGTGAAATAAGTGGTGGAAGTTCAGATTCGAAGATTCCTGATGCCCAAGCCGGTTATGACAGAGCCATAGGCTTAGTCACAACGATACTCACTGGACCCGATGTTCTCACGGGTTTCGGAGGATTAGAAACATCAAATGTTATGTGCCCAGAGCTTCTCATCATTGACAACGAAATTGCAGAAATAGCTCTCAGATTCGCTCGCGGATTTGAAGTAAACAAAGACACCCTGGCTGTAGACGTTATTCGTAAAGTTGGCCCCGGTGGACACTTCATGGCAGAGAAGCACACTTTGAACCATCTAAGAACAGAGTATTGGATACCAAAACTCAGTGACCGCCAAACCTTTGATGTCTGGGTGCAAGCTGGCGCCAAAGACATTGTAACAGTGGCCAAGGAAAAAGTCAAAGAGATTCTAGCCACTCATAAGCCAGAACCTATACCAAAAGACATTCAGAAAGAAATATCTCAAATAATGAAAAGATGCGAAAAGGAGTTACTGAGCAAATAAAAAGATTTTTGCGCTCCCAGCTCGCAACTCCCATTTTTCCTATTTTCCGTAATAACCCTGAAATTCTTCATGAGTGCATAATAAGAACATGCAAGGTGTTCTTGGACGGATAGCCAGAGTTTGTTAAATATCGCAACCAGAGTTTTTCATTCCTTTCTAAAATTGGTGCTTCCACATTTGAGATACCTAGACATGGCGCCTTACTCATGCACAAGCTTCACTAATGGGATTGGCACTTGATCTTGAAAAAGCTTTGAGACCTTTGAGAAATTGACAAGCACAATGGTAAAAATGTCAAAATTTAAAAAAGGCGGCTCTAATTGGTTGCTGTCACTTTGGGACCGCTGGCAAACTGGGTATTTTCCGGCGTTTCATTATATCTTTCATGACGTTGTCCAGGTCTTTCGCAACATCTGATGGTAACGGTTCTGGCTGGTGCTCCCTCAATGTTTTTTGAACGATCTCTCGTGCCCGTTTAACGATGTCTTTAGATCCTGCCCCTTGCCAAGCCTTGAACTCTTGCCGATCAATAAGGTCTGATGGCAATAACTGCTCCTTCTTTGTCCACTCTAAAGTGTGCTTTTCGGCCAGATAGACGCCGCCAGGACCTACCTTTTTTATCAAGTCTAGAGCCATAGTTTCGTTGTCAACTCTGACGCCTTCAACCAAGCGCAAAGCCATGCCACAAATTGTGTTATCAATCACTAACTTTTCTAGGCTCTGACAATTCTCAAAGTTAAGCATCCCAGGACCTGACATGACGTTTACGCCGGCGAGAGCTCCCAACGTTATGCCTAATCCAGACTCAAAACCGCACTGGGCGTCAACAATTTTGGCGTCACTAAGGCCGAGGTACATGTGAGTGGGTAATCCATAATATTTTCCAATTTGGGCGTAAGCGCAGCCCAACATTATGGTTTCTATAGCGCCTAAGCGAGCAGTGCAGTATTTCTGATCGAAAGTGGTCGGCGAACCGCCATAAATCACCGGTGCCCCAGGTTTTGTAATTTGAGCCATTACGAGGCCGCTGAGGAATTCGGCGTTGTGCTGAACCAATGATCCAGCTAGCGTAGCTGGACCTGTTGCGCCTAACTGAGGCATGGGTAAAATCTCTGCAGGTATATTAAACTTGGCACAATCGATCAGGTTTTGAGAAAGAAGTTCACTCCATTTTAAAGGCGCGGAGGGACACGTATCAAAGATAGCCCTAGGTTTACGAGCCAGCTCCTTTTCTCCGCCAGCCACTGCTTCCAGCATTTGTTTCATGTCGTAGAGACCGTCGATGCTGAAGGTGCCAGTTATTATTGCTTTTGGCGAATTCTTTAGAACAATGTAGAGTCGGTATCGATCTACAACGTCTTCGGGAGCGTCTGAAACCACGAGAGCTGTACTCTGAGCTTGTATAAACTCGAGTGCGTCGGTTAATCTGACTAGAGCAACTAAATCTTTAGTTAATGGACGTCTTACCTCGCCTGTATTAGAGTCAAGGATGAATAAGGCAGCTGAGCCTGGATTGTACGTAACCTTGTTTCCTTCCAGAACGCGGTCATTTTTTCCATTGTGGCTGTAAAGCTTGATGGTTGAAGGAGCCTTAACTAGACATTCCTTCACTAGATGCTGTGGAATCCTTGCAAGTTTATTATTAAACTCAACTTCTACGCCGGCGTTTGTGAGCAGTTTTAATGCGTTGTCATTGTAAATCTTGACGCCTATTTCTTCTAGGATCTTCATAGAAGCCAAATGGATGGATTGAATTTCGTCTCTTGACAGAAGTTGGAAGGGTGAAATATTTGAAAAAGAAAATTTAACCATAAAGTTTTCCCCAACTCATCTGGCTCGCACTTCCTCATTGAAGGTTTATGAGTTTGTCGGTGAGTTCTAAGTCTTCTTTGCTGGGAGGCCCGACGTTGCCATATCGGCTGGCAATGAAAGCTTTTGGGTTGTTAAAGCTCTATTTGGCACCCACGAGTTTCTTGACGACTTCCACGGCTTCCATGGCGTCTCCGCCTTGACCGTCGGCGCCTATTTCTTCAGCCCATTGTTTAGACGTTGGTGCTCCGCCTACAACTACCTTAACCTTTCTCCTTAAACCTTCGTTCTCGAGGGCTTTTATGACGTCGGCCATTTTCACCATGGTTGTGGTCATTAGGGCAGACAAGCCTACAATGTCAGGTTTGACTTCTTTCACTTTTGCAATGAAATTATCTGTTGGAACGTCAACCCCAAGGTCGACCACGTCAAAGCCTGCCACGCTTAGCATAGTTGACACGATGCTTTTCCCAATGTCGTGGATGTCGCCTTCTACGGTGCCTATTACCACTTTTCCAGGAGCTGCTTTCCGAGCTCTCTTGCTCTTAGATATGGCGGGTTCCAAGACTGCCATAGATTCTTTCATAGCTTGAGCTGCAATCATGAGTTCGGTTAGAAAGGCTTCGCCAGCTCCAAATTTGTCTCCGACAATCTTTATTCCTTTAGCCAATCCGTCTTCGATAGCCGCAACAGGGTCTACACCAGCTTTGAGGGCTTCCTGGGCGGTCTTGACTGCTCCCTCCACATCGCAATTTACAACGGCATTTACCAGCTTGTTCAAGATTTCTTTTTCCATGTAATCAACCCTTTTATTTTTGCCTAGTTATGCATCCATTGACATATTTAATGTTTTCCGCACGCATTCGACACAATGAAAGCATTATTTAGCTAAACTCATGCCAAATGTTTGCCAACCGTTTTGTTCTGCTTTTAAGCTGGTTTGAAGTAGTATTTTGACCATGTTGGCCATTGAGTTTGCGTGCTCGTAGCTTTTTCGAAGCCCACTGCTAGAGTCATGCCGATCTTTAACTTATCAGGTTCGATTCCTCGAATCATCCCCAAAAGTTGAGGCCCATCCTCAAGTTTCACAATTCCCACCGCGTAGGGCACTTGCGCTTCGAACTGTTTCGGCGCCACATGAATCACAGTGTAAGTCAGCAACTTGCCCTCAGGCTTCACTTCAATCCAGCTCATATCCTTGCCAAAACACTTCGAACACACCGGCCTTGGAGGCAACATCACTTCGTCGCACTTGTTACACTTAGCCGCCATCAGCTTGCCTTCACCGACGAACTTGTAGAAGCTCTCAATGCCGAAAGGCTCAACAGACGATTTAGCGGTCATGCTTACTTCCTCCTAAAAATGTGAACTGTTGCAGTTGCACCTGAGCCACCCACATTGTGCGCTAAACCAACCTCTGCTCCATCAACCTGCCTCTTCTCTGCTTGCCCAGTCAACTGCAAAAACAACTCGCAAGCCTGAGCCGTACCTGTGGCGCCAACAGGATGCCCCTTCGCCTTCAAGCCACCACTCGTGTTGACAGGAAGTCTACCACCAAGTTTAGTTACGCCTTCGTCAACAAGTTTGCCGCCCTGTCCGTGCTCGCAGAAACCCAGATCCTCGTAGGCGATAATTTCGGCAATTGTGAAGCAGTCGTGAACCTCGGCAACATTCACGTCCTTAGGTTTGACACCAGCCATTTTGTAGGCTTCGTTCGCAGCCAGCCTAGCCGCCTTCAACGTGGTAAAGTCTTCACGCTCATACAATCCAATAGTGTCGCTGGCTTGACTCGAACCAAAAATGTGCACAGGCGTGTCCGTAAATCTCCTAGCCAAATCAGGCTTGGTTAAAACAACACAGCTGGCGCCATCTGTAATCAACGAGCAATCATATAACTTCAATGGCCAAGCAATCACACGCGAACTCAAAGCTTGTTCAAACGTTACCTCCTTCTGCATGTGTGCCTTTGGGTTTAAACTCCCGTGTTTATGATTCTTGACGGCTACAAGAGCCAACTGCTCCTCAGTTGTCCCATACCTGTGCATGTGAGCCGTAGCCATCAGAGCAAAAAGGCTTGGAAATGTCACACCGTTCCACTGCTCAAAGGGATAGTCAGAAGCCATAGCCAAAAACTCAGTGGCCTCAGCTGTGACTCTGTGAGTCATCTTCTCCACACCGCCAACAATAACCACATTGTACAGTCCAGACAAAACAGCGAAAACACCAATCCGCAACGCAACCCCAGAAGAAGAACACGCAGCCTCAGTTCTTATGGCGGCTTTAGGTGTCAAACCAGCCCAATCTGCAAGTGTTGGACCCGTGTGACCCTGATGCTCAAAAGATTCGCCCATGTGCCCCACAATCAAGGCTTCAACATCCCTTTTTGGGTCAAGATTAGGGCAACGTTCAAACGCTTCAGTGACAGCCTCTGAAAAGAGTTCCCTAGCGTAGAATCCGTCTCTCCTTCCGAACTTAGACAAGCCAGCCGACACGATTGAAACCAAAGGTTTGCCAACCATGATGAACCGTCACCACATGAAAGAGAAATCGTATAAATGATGAAAGAGGATAAAAACATTTTTAAATAATTTTGAACTCATATGAACATCTGCTCTTTACCCTTGCAACAAAACTTAATAATTCGAAAGTTTCTACGTTTTGACTTCTAGGTGGTACATACAAATTGATAGAGAAGCTCAAAATGTATATAGACGGCAAGTGGGTTGACGCTGAAAGCGGAGAAACCTTCGAGGTCAGGAGCCCTGCCACCGGAGAAGTCTTGGCAACCGTTCCAAAAGGTGACAGAGAAGACGTTAAAAAGGCCATAGACGCAGCTCGGAAAGCACAGGAAAAGATAGCCTCAATGCCGTTGCCAGAAAGAGTTAAGCTCATGTATAAGGCAATTGAAATCGTAAACTCCAACACAGAAAACTTTGCAAAGGAATTATCTCTAGAGCAAGGCAAACCAATTCGAGAGGCAAGAGTAGAAATGACTGAAGTTGGACCCAACATTCAATGGCAAACAGAAGACGCCAAAAGAATGGAAACGTCAGTCCTACCTGGATATGGCAATCCAGACATGTTATACATCACCTTGAAAGCCCCTCTAGGAGTCGTTGGAATCATAACCCCTTGGAACTATCCATGGTTAATGCCCTCTGAATTCGTTCCCGGAGCCATCTTATGCGGCAACGCAGTCGTTTATAAACCAGCCAGCTACACCCCAATTGGCGGAACAAGGTTTGTACAGTGTTTGGAAAAGGCCGGAGTTCCAAAAGGAGTAATCAACTTGGTGACCGGACCAGGACCCGTCGTGGGTGACGAACTCGCCAGAAATCCAGGCGTAGATGGAATCCTGCTTGTTGGAGAAGTCACCACAGGAGAGAGCATAGCAAAAGCGGCTGGAGTGAAAAAGATCACTCTTGAACTGGGCGGAAGCGGACCATTAATAGTAATGGATGATGCAGATCTCCCAAGGGCTGTAGAAGACTCAGCAATTGGTTGCTATAACAATGCGGGTCAAGTCTGTTGCTCAAACGAAAGACTCTTAGTTCACGAAAAAATCCACAAAGAATTTGCTAACATGCTGATTAAAAGAACCAAGGAAGTTAAACTGGGTCATCCTCTAAAAGAAGACACAGACCTGGGTCCAATGAACAATGAGGCCACAGTCAAGAAAGTTGAGACTCACATAAAGGATGGGGTTGATAAAGGAGCAAAAGTCCTTTTTGGAGGAAAGAGAGGCACAGGATTTCCAACTAAATTGTACTTTGAACCCACAGTTGTAGATAACGTAACGCCAGACATGCTGATGAACAGAGAGGAAACCTTTGGCCCTGTCGCACCCATGATAGAATTCTCATCCTTAGACGAAGCCATTGAAATAGCCAACGGAACCCCATACGGCTTGAGCTCAGCAATCCATACAAAAGACTTGGACAAAGCCTTCTACTTTGGCAGGAAACTAAGAACTGGACAAGTAGTGGTCAACGGATCCGTCTTAACATGGGATTATCATCATCCATGGACTGGCGTGAAAAAGAGTGGAATAGGCGCCTCTGGAGGCAAGTGGACAATAGAAGCTTTCACCAGCCTAAAGACAATAATGCTAAGAACAGCAAAACCATAGATCTGAAGCACAACTCAATTCAAAGCTTCTACATATTTTATTTCTTTTTTTATTCTTATGTAACGCCAACATTTCTCCAATATCTCTTAGTGTACAGGAAAGGTGACTGCTACTTTGTGGACAGTAGAGAACCGATTTTCAAAGCAAAAGCTTCTTATCCCAACGAACCCACAAAAAAGGTCAAAAGGTGAGTTTTGTGGCACTTGGGCATCTAACTTTTTTATCTGAGGACGAAATTGCGCGTATCCATGAGACGACTCTCAAAGTTCTGCAAGAAGTTGGGCTCAAAATCTTCAGCGAAAAAGTTCGACATCTGCTCGCAGAAAACGGCGCAGAGGTTGATGCCAGCTCAAATCTTGTAAAGATTCCAGCGTCTCTCGTCGAAGAGACTATTAAAAAGGCGCCGAAGCAGATAACCCTCTATGGAAGAGAACCGAAACATGACATGGAGCTTCCTTCCAAGACTTTTCCCTTCGCCACTCTAAGCGGTTTCTCGGTTTTTATGAGAGACATGGAAACTGGAGAGAAGAGGGCAACAAGAGCTTCGGATCTAAAGGATTTTGCAGTCTTAAGTGATTACCTCGATGCGGTTGATTTCTTCTGGCCCATTGTAACTCCAACCGAGCTTCCGCCTCCAGTTCAGACGGTCCACGGCTTGGCTGTCTCGTTTGAAAACACTGGGAAGCATGTTCAATATCAAGCCCTCAATGAGCAGCAAGCCAGATGGCAGGTTAAGCTAGCATCTGCCATTGCAGGTAGTGAGGAGAAGCTGAAGAAGAAGCCTATATTCTCTTCTATCCAGTGTTCAGTTAGTCCCTTACAATTCGAGAGAGGGTCGTCTGAAGCAATGGTTGAGCTCGCAAGGGCAGGCATCCCTATTTCACCCATGTCCATGGCTCTCAGCGGCCTAACAGCCCCCGCAACCATGGCTGGAACCTTGGTAATGATCAACGCCGAGAACCTAGGAGCCCTCACCATCGTTGAGTGTGCCAATCCAAGCGCCCCTTTAATCTACTGCGCAGAGTCAACGCCGGCTAACATGCGAACCGGCGAGATCAATTATGAAGCCCCAGAGCTACCGCTCATCGAAGCTGGATGCGCCCAGATGGCGAGATTTTACAGGCTCCCATGCCAAGTCGCAGAGGTGGGAATGGATGAGACACCAGCCGATTTGGAATCCTTCGGCAAGTTTGCTGCATGGTTCGCGTTAACGAACATGTGTCGCTCAGATATTACCGGAGGATTTGGTTCGCTTGAAGCGGCGGAGAGCGCGGCACTAGAACAGGTGATACTTGACATTGAGGCATGGAAGAGTGCCCGTGCATTTTTGCGCAGTTTCGAAGTTAATGAGGAGAACTTAGCCTTTGATGTTATCCGCACGGCTGGGCCTGGAGGAAATTTCCTTGGGATGAGACACACATTAGAGCATTTCCGACGTGAGATCTGGCTTCAAAGACTCTCGGATACAGTGCTCCTTGAAAAATCAGCAAGTGGCTCCCTCATTGACAAGACTAAGGCCAAAGTGAGAGAAATCCTCTCCACCCACAAGCCATTCCCAATCGAGGCGGATGTGAAGAGCGAAATGAAGCAGATCATCCGAAATTGCGAGAAAGACATGTTGCAACGTATCTAGGATGATTAATTGTAAACATTTATACAACGAGGCATACCTCTTGCTAAAATTCGTTCATAAGATGTTAGGGACGATGCATCCTCCTCAATCTGTTCTTTATCTATTTTGCAGCAGAAACGCGTGCTCTGAATTATGCTCAATTCGAGGCCGCCCAATGGTTCTTCAGCATATGATCTAATGGCATTGACAACAAAATAGAATGATGGTTTCATAATTCTTTTTTGAGTTAAACCGAAGATTAATCTGAAGTCGATATTTCATGAATGCCAAAGCTGTGACCCTCAGAGAAATAGATTTACAAAAAGAGGTAACCAAGCTGTTGGGAAGCCTTAACGCAGGTTGCATGTCAGGCATAGCATACGACACTGCTTGGTTAGCCAAGGTAACTCAAGAAGAAACGTCTCCTTTTCCATGGTCTCTCAACTGGGTCTCGAACAATCAAAGGGAAGACGGCAGTTGGGGTGGTAAAATCGAGTATTACCAGAAAAGCTAGACCTTCAATGCAGGCGTTGGGTATAGATGTTTTCGCCACAGTGAAAAAATCAGGACTGCCCTTAAAGACACTTAAGACCAAAGACGAAATTCTGAACTGTTACCACTGGTGTTGCTAGAATAGCCTAATTTCGAAGGCGGTTACACAAGTTCTCCTAGTCTAGCGCGCGACGATCTGTTTGAACTTAAGCCATGTGCAGGTGGAGGTTGGAAACTTTTAAATTTCTAGAAAGCAATTGGTTATGTTGTAGAGAGAAAGAAAGAGAGAAGTGAAAAAATGAGAAAAAACCTCTTGTGGATATCTCTTTTCATATCACTCATTGTCTGCGCATCTTGCGTGAACATGAATGGGGTTTCCGCTGTTGAATATCCCGCCATCGTGGTTATCCCTGAGACCACCGTGAACCCAACACTGAAGCCTGGCATGAACTACAAAGTTTCAATCTATACGAATTACACTGGAAATGACGTTTGGGGTTGGCAGCTATCCCTATCCTACAACCCAAATGTCTTGCACGGAGGCATAAACAATACGGACACGTGGACTGGCGACGGCGTGAACACCATATTTTATACAACCAAAAAACCAGTTGTTCCAGATTCAGAAAAGGTCTATGTGAATGGAATCCTAATGACCAGAGATGTAGACTACATTATGAACTATAAAATAGGCGGAATAAAATTCACAACTGCACCCGGACAAGGCGCGGGGGTTAAAGCAATGTACTTATACCATGGAGTAGTCAACGGCGACCTCATCACCACAGTGAAAAATCCCAACGCAATGTTTGACACAGGCTTAGGCTTCAACAATACTTCGGGCAAACTTGAGGTCACAACGGCCTGGTTCTACTGGAGCCAAAGGCCCGTTCCAACAACATATGGACCCGGAATCCTAGCTAACGTAACTTTCACGGTAGTGGGCTATGGAACCTCCAACATAACCCTCGGAACTGAAACCAGACTCGTCGGATGGACTCAAGGCGGAATGGGCGATATGTACTACATCATAGATGCAGATGTTGACCCCGACCACATCCAGCATGGTTTCTTCAGCAACATGATTCCAGGCGACTTGGACGGTGATCGCTATGTTGGTCCCATCGACCTCAACATGTTCGCCGCAGCCTACGGAAAACGCAAAGGCCAAACAGGCTACAGGTTATTAGCCGACCTAGACAGAGACGGCTACATTGGACCAATCGACCTCAACATCTTCGCAGCAAATTACGGAAAACGTGCATAAAAGAAAGCATCAAACCAGCAAATCTGCGCACATACACGAGCGACAGAGTTGCACATCCATTTCTTCTTCTCCCTGACAGTTTGAACAAGTTCCACAATTCAACATTTAATTTTTTTTCTGCAAAACAGAAAAGTCTTATAGAACCATTTCCAAGTAAGCCTTAAATTCATCGTCGTTTATAATCCTTATCTGCGTGTCCTCTCTATATCCGAAATAGAGGAAATATACGCTACGAGGAAGGAGAAAGAATGATTGCTCTTAGAGGAAAATGGATCTTAGCGACGCTGACTATTCTAATGATGGTTTGTTTACCTCTGATGGATGCAGTGACGCAGATAGAGGCGAAGGCGAGTCCGGAAAACCTGTTCACCATAAACTTGGTAGTAGCATATGAGATGGGGACTGCCTATTGGGACATAGCCAACTCTCTTAAGACTGAGCTTGCAAAGCTCGGGATCAACGTCGAACTCCACTACATGGATGAAGGGACTTACTACGATGTTGTCTGGGGTACCGGCTGGAACTTAACATGGCCAGACGGATGGGACATGGACCTCAGCACATTCTGGTGGATGCCCACCGATTTGATCTGGTATGAGGGATGCTACAGCTGGACGGGAGCCCCCCCATATGGCTGGAACTACTTTGGCTGGCACAATGACAAAGCCGACACGCTCCTACATCGGTGCATCACAACAACTGACCCGGCACTACGCAAGCAATACAGTTGGAAGTGGCAGGAAGAATTCATGCACGACCCCCCACACGCCTCCATGTTCTATCGGGTAATGTATGAGGTAACAGCTGCCGACCTATTAGGCTGGAATCTGGTCTCTTGGTGGTATGACGTGTGGTCTTTGAAACGTGCAGGCACAACACTTCCGGATTACGTTACACTCACGTATGGAACCGCTGAGGATTTACTTACCCTAAACCCAGTGCTCACAATAAGCATCGGCAGCGAAACTTTCACTTGTCAAATCTTTGATATGCTGATGAAAACGCGGGTAGACTCAACGGGAGCGGCCGTAGTGGTGCCTTCGTTGGCTAGTGACTATCCAGTGTACTCGGCTGATGGAAAGACTGTGACCGTTCATTTAAGAAACGACGTCTACTGGCATGACGGCGTGAAGTTCAACGCAACAGACGTGAAATTCACGTTTGACGGTGTTATTGATAAAGCAACGTGGTCGTCCGGGTATAGCGACTTCTCTTCTGTAATAGATTCGGTGGAGATCAAGGACGAGTACACGGTTGTCTTCCACCTTAAGGCACCATGCGCCTACTTTAACGCCTTGCTTGCAAGTTCCTATGGAGGGTTTATCATACCCGAGCACATATTGCGGGGTGTGGAACACAGCAAATGGAGGACCCACCCGACGAACACCCAAGCACCAATGCCTGGCACAGGCCCATTCAAATTTGTAAAATGGGAGAGAGATGTGGGCTGGGAGGTGGAAGCTAACAAAAACTATTTCCTTGGAGAACCTATGGTTGATCGCATCTACAACCGGTTTATAACGAGCACAGCTACAGGGCTTATGGCCTTGCAAAATCACGAAATTGATTTTGGCGACTGTTGGAGTGCGACAATAGATGAGATTAATGCGATGAGGTCTGACCCGACGCTAAAAGTGACTCAGGAAAACACTCCTGCGATACAGTATTTCGGATTCAACCTCCACCATCCGATTCTCAGCAACAGGTATGTGAGACAGGCTATTGCCCATGCGATTCCATATGAGCATATTATCAATGATCTTCTGCCAAACCTTGGGTTTACTGGAATCAGAGCAACTGGTCCAATAACTCCGCTGCATGGATACCTCTATAATACGGAGCTTAAACCCATTGAATATGATCTCGCTAAGGCTCAGCAATACTTGAACATGTGGAAATATTCGTTGCCAGAATACGCTCCACCGGGCAGTCCAGAGGTAGCCTTGGGACCTGTGGGAGACGGAGACTTCAGCGGGTTGGTGGAGTTGGCTGACTTCGTGGTTTGGGCAGACCGCATTGCGAAGGGTCAACTCACCCCAGACAAGTGGCCCTTCATCTCAGGCCGACCCATAGATCCCGACTTCGACAACAACGGCCAGGTTGAGATGGCTGACTTCTACAGATGGAGAGAAAGCATTGGAAAATACTACCCGTTTGAGGGAGCTAGATAAGAGGCGAGAGTGATGAGGAAAAAACTGCTGCCACTAATGGTTTTACTGCTGTTTGTGCTCAGTGCTCTCAGCGTAAACGTGACCTGGGTGTCCGCTGTTGAATCTCCATGCATTAAGGTTGTGCCTGAAAGCACGAAGACCACGACCGTGACAGTGGGCATGCTCTACACGGTTTCAATATACACGGATTACGCTGGATCCGATGTTGCAAGCTACCAGTTCAACATGAGTTATGACCCTAGCATTCTAGAAGGCTATGAAGTTGCTAACGGAGACCTCATTGTTGGTGGAAGCGCTAAGTTTGGGGCTGGGGTCTTCGACAACGTGGCTGGCAAACTGTCGCTCACAGTGGGCTTTTATTTCAACGAAGGAGAAGTGACATCTGGACCCGGAACACTAGCAACCGTAACCTTCAGAGTGATAGGCATAGGATTGTCCAACATAGCCATTGGAGATGGAACTAAACTCATCGGATGGGACATTTGGAACGGGATAGAAACCTACATCATAGACGCAGCACTCATGCCCACCCACATACAACACGGCCTCTTTGACAACTCAGGGGCCAAGGCGTATCCGCCATATCCGCCTGTGGCTGTCATTGATGCTTTGCTCGACTCGTATGCTAATGAACCTGCAACCTTCAGTGGAGCCAGCTCCTATGATCCAGATGGAACCGCCATCATCAGTTACAAGTGGGACTATGGAGACGGAACCCCACCAGTGGTCACCACCGACTCGACTGTTATCCACACCTACACCACTATTGGAATCTACACTGTCACCCTGGTCGTCATAGACGCACAAAACCAAGTAGGTGATCCAACCTACTTCAGCGTAAACGTGAAAGAACGGCCTCCATACCTCGCCGACCTAGTCAAGTGGAAGGTTAAGCCTGAGGCTCACCACTGGGTCTACTCCAAGGATGAAGACAAGCTTGTTACACTCACAGCTCTAGCTAGAAACCAAGGAAGCAATCCTGTTAACGTGTCAATAACGTTCGCCATCATCGACGCCGCATCTGGCACATCAGCCGGGCCAGACATCGTTGCCGATGCCACGTTAGAGTTCAACCCATACGAAGACGTACCAATATCGGTGAAGCTTAACCCAAACAACTACGGATATGACGGAACAACAAAACGCGTCCTCTACGCACACGTAACCCTAAGGTACGACTCAAACGCTGACGGAACCCCCGACACAGCAACAAAAACCAAAATCTGCAGGTTTACCATAATCCCATAACCACAAAAAACGCGCACAATGCGCGTCACCCCCTTTTTATAGTTTCTCAATCATCGGAAGTCAACACATGCACCTTGCTAGGACGAAGAAACTAACTCGGATAACATCAGGATTCACCCTGTTCTTAATCATATTTAATCTACTCATCCCATTCAGCTACGCAACCCAATTGTCACCTGACACTAGGCTAACTTGGCATGAAAGCCTAGACTGGGCTCCCTCAATAGCCCAAGCTCAAGATGGAAGGATCTGGGTTGTCTGGCACTCCTACGAAATCGGCACGAACCCAGAGATATTTTATATGGTTTATAACGGATCCTCAACGTTTCCGTGGTCGCCTATCAAAAAATTGACTACAAACCTAGGCGTTGATAAGACTCCTTCAATCACAGCTGCAGGCGGAAACATCTGGGTTGTCTGGTCCTCCAACAGAGACGGAAACTTCGAAATCTATTACAAAATATACAACGGATCCTCATGGTCACCTGACAAAAGGCTGACCATGGATCCAAGCAAAGATGAATGGCCCTCGGTTATGGAGGATAAGGACGGCGACATCTGGGTTGTCTGGTCCTCCGACAGGACTGGTAACTTCGAAATCTACTATCAAGTGTTTAACAACAAGAAAAAAGAGTGGCAACCCTGCGGACAGCTTACCTCGAATCCTAGATTAGATTGGGATCCATCGATCATGCAGGCTCAAGACGGTAGGATCTGGATCGTCTGGGTTAGGGATGATGACTTGTTCTACAAGGTTATCTCTGTGACGAAAGTTGGAGAGGGCTTCCAAATGGTTGAAGAGGTGAGAGACACTCCATTGACCGAGAAGGACTCAAATACCAATTGGCACCCATCCATTATGCAGGCTCAAGATGGCAGAATTTGGATCGCTTGGGATTCGTGCGCGCTCGCGGATATGGAAATTTATTGCAAGATTTATGACGGAACTTGGTTCGAGGAAAGGATAACATATAATGATGCAGACGACCTTATGCCAGCGATTATGCAGGCTACAGATGAAACAATCTGGATCACATGGACATCCAACAGACTCGACAACTTTGATATCTACTGCAAAATGGACTCCCAGCCCCAACACCTACATGACATTGCCATAATCAGCGTCACCCGCGATCCCAATGTAATCGTTGCTTACCAAGGCTTGAACGTCTCTATTGAAGTCGTGCCCCAGAATCAAGGGGTTGAAGACGAATACGTTCAGGTCAACTGCTACGCCAACTCAACCCTAATTAGATCTCGAATGGTCCATCTGAGCGCTGGACAATTAACGCCTCTAACTTTTACTTGGAACACCTCAAATGCGATCCCCGGCACATACACAATAATCGCGAACGCAAACATCCTAGGTGAAATCGACACTGACCCTGCCGACAATGCCATCTCCGACGGCGTGATCCAAGTCAGAATCCCGGGCGATGCAGACTTCAGCGGGTTGGTGGAGTTGGCTGACTTCGCGTTGTGGGCTGACAACCTTGGAAAAATCCCCGAACAGTTCCCCCTTAAAGTATATCCCGACTTTGACAACAATGGATACGTCGAAATGGCTGACTTCTACAGATGGAGAGAAAACATAGGAAAACACTATCCGTAATGTGAAAAAGTTGCTGTCACATCGATTCTTATACTACTTATACTTAACGCACTCAAAGCTGGAGTGGTAACACGCGAGTCGTCTACTTCCTAGGGGCTAGAAAACAGCATAACAACAGAAACCATCACTATTTTCCTTTTTCCAGTTTTCATCCTCTGATCCTTATAACCCCCATTCAACATTCTATTTTCGAGTTCAGACCCATCGCGATGTTGAGATTCCTAAGATGCAGCTTTTATTTGAATCCAAATAGGAGGACCCTATACGGATCAGAACTGCGCTGGGAAAAACCGTGATGAAAAACAGAAGAATCTAATAGAACTAAACATATTATAAGTTTTTATTTGAATTCGCCGTCTTATATTATTGTGAATCTAGTATCTTCAAAAGGAAAGGAGAAGCAGAAAAGCATGAAGACACTCTATAATCTTTATGGAAAAAAGCTTCTGCCATTACCTATCCTCCTGCTGCTTATACTCAGCCTACTCAGTACCCTAAACGTAAACACGATAAAGGTTTTCGCTGCTGAATCTCCGTGCATTAAGGTCATCCCTGACATAACCGTGGATCCAACACTGACGCTTGGCAAGAACTACACGGTTTCAATATACACGGATTACGCCGGATCCAACGTTACAAGCTATCAGTTCACATTGAGCTACAACCCTAGCATTCTAGAAGGCTATGAAGTTGCTAACGGAGACCTCATTGTTGGTGGAAGCGCTAGGTTTATTGCTGGGCTCTTCAACAACGTGGCTGGCAAACTGTCGCTCACAGTGGGCTTTTATTTCAACGAAGGAGAAGTGACATCTGGACCCGGAACACTAGCAACCGTAACCTTCAGAGTGATAGGGTTAGGGACCTCTGACATAACCATCGGTCCTGAAACTAAACTCATCGGATGGGACAGCTGGGAATGGAAAGAATACTACATCATAGACGCTGCAACCCAGCCCACCCACATTCAACACGGCTCCTTCGACAACGATGTCCACGACGTATCTATCACCAGCGTAGCTACTTCATCCGAGGCTACACAAGGAGACGACGTAGCTATAGATGTGGATGTAGCAAACCCCGGTATCTACCAAGAGACCTTTGAAGTGGAGATCACCTATGATGGAGCATACATTGGAAGCAAACTAGTCACGCTGTCTCCGGGAAATTCGACAACTCTATATTTCAGTTGGAACACCACAGGTGTTGCCCCAAATTCATATATAATAACGGCTGAAGCAGTTCTGACTGACGACAATCCAGCAAACAATCAGAAAACCACCTCAATCGTTATTGAATTGCCACCTGGAGCAATCGCTGGTAATATTACAGACGCCTCCACAGGCCTACCAATAGAAGGCGCCATTGCAACTGCCAACGGCTATTCAGCCACCGTCGACACCAACGGACACTACAACATCACAGATTTACCAGTTGGAACCTACAACGTCACTGCAAGGGCGACAGGATACGGCAGTGACTCTAAGTTAGCGACTGTGGAATCTGAAAAAACCACCTCCGTGAACTTCGCTCTGCGAGTGAACAGCACCATCACCATATCTGTAGACCCAACAACCATTACGATTGGCGAGAACACCACCCTCAGCGGGTCCGTCTCGCCACCTCGTGTAGGAGTGAACGTCACGATTCAATACAGGCTTAAGGGTGAAAAAACATGGATCAACCTCACAACCGTGACAACCAATGAGCAAAGCCAATACTCACACGTTTGGACGCCAGAAACTGCTGGCGCCTACGAAATTAAAGCCAGATGGCCAGGCGACAAGAGCATTTTGCCCGCTGAAAGTAAAGTGCAGTCCATCACAGTAAAAGAACTGCCTTCAGGCAACCCATGGTACCTATTCATAGCAGCTGCAGGAGTGACAGCCATAATCATAGCGGCAGCAGCGATCTACTTCCTAAGGACCAGAAAACCAAAGCCAACATAACCAAAACCCATTTGTTTTCTATCTTTTCTTCTTTAAAACAGACATGCGAAGGTACGCCAGGAATCGAAAACCGCCGAAGGTTTGTCAACAGCGAGTGAAGAGAAAGTTTCATAAATTCCTAATCTATATTGTTAAACTTATCAAACGCGTGCGCAGGTGAGTTAATGAGAAAAAACTTGTTGTGGCTGTCCCTTACCGTGCCGCTTATCCTCAGTCTACTTAGTGTAAAGACGATGAGAGTTGCCGCAGTAGAGACACACGACATAGCCGTTATCAGCGTCACACCCTCATCAACCTCGGTGAGATTAGGCGAGCTCGTAAACATCACGGTTGTCGTTGAAAACCAAGGAATGGAGAACGAAACATTCGACGTCACTGCCTACTACGACACCACTGCTATCGGAACGAAAACCGTACCGATTATAGAAGCAGGCGAAAATAAATCCCTAACCTTCACTTGGAACACAACAGACACATTGCAGGAAATTTACGCGACGACCACGAAGCAGAAAGACTACACCATAAATGCCACAGCGAGCACCGTACCCGGCGAAACAGAGATAGGGGACAACACACTCGTCTCGACTAGCCAGGTCAGAGTTATATCTCAATACATTGCGGTTATTCCCGAGAGTACTGTGAACCCGGATTTGACGCCAGGCAAGAACTTCACGATTTCGATTTATACGGACTACAACGGAACCGACGTTTGGGGTTGGCAGTTATCCCTATCTTACAATCCCCTTATCCTACAGGGCGTCAAGGTCACCAACGGCGACCTCATCACCACAGAAAAACATCCTGACGCCATGTTTGACGCGGGCTTAGGCTTCAACAACACTTCGGGCAAACTTGCGGTCACAATGGCCTGGTTCTTCTACACCACCTACCCGATTCCCTTGACATCTGGACCCGGAATCCTAGCTAACGTAACTTTCACGGTGGTGGACTATGGAACCTCCAGCATAACCCTTGGAGTTGAAACCCAACTCTGGGGAGTCACCGAAGGAGGATACGGAGACGTCTACCAAATTGTAAGCGATTGGGAACCCGTTGGTGGACACCTCCTGAACGGCTACTTCCGGAACACCGTAGCAGAGATTACCCATGACGTAGCTGTCATCAGCGTCACGCCCTCATCAACCTCGGTGAGATTAGGCGAGCTCGTAAACATCACGGTTGTCGTTGAAAACCAAGGAATGGCGCGCGAAAGATTCGATGTTACAGTTTACTACAACAGCACTCTTAATGCAACCAAAACCATTGGAAACCCGATAACCATAATTCTAGAAGCAGGCGCAAACAAATCCTTAACCTTCGCTTGGAACACAACAATAGTAAACCCAGGAATGTACGTCGTAACAGCAGAGGCAATCGCTGTACCTGGAGAAATCGATATCGAGGACAATACGCTTGAGACTACAGTTACATTGAAACGCGCTGAGTATGCACCATTGCCTCTTGAGCTGTTCATTGCCCTTATAGTCGTGGTTGCTATAATTGCGGTAGCTACCTACGCTATTTATGTTAAGCGTAGGAAAAAACCAACCATTACTTAATAGGTGAGTACTTCATTTTTTATATCATCATAATTCTATTCATTCTGTTTTCGATAACTATGTGTTGAGGAGAAGACGCCAAATTATTAATATGATCTGCTTAATTGGCGCGTCCCTTAAAATATGCACCTTTTATTGAGCCAAGCAAGCAGTAGAAAAGATAGAAAGTATTGAACTAGTTGAGTTAGAAGAAATGACCAAAAAGCGAAAAATTTTCTGGACGAAAAAAATATATTTTGGGAGGAGCGAACATCACTAGCATAGGAGACCTTTTTCATGACGCTGAGAACCTACATAATTAGAAGATTAATAATATTGATCCCTACGTTTTTCTTGGTTACCATAATTATTTTTACGTTGGTTCATCTTGCTCCTGGCGACCCGATTACGCTTATGTACGCTTCGAGTCGCAAACCTATACCTCCAGAGATGGTAGCGGTAATAAAGAAGGAACTAGGTCTTGATCAACCAATTCCTATCCAATACCTTATGTGGCTGAATAGATTGCTGCGGGGCGATCTCGGATACTCATATGTCAGTGGGCAATCGGCCGCAGAAATGATATCTGTTAGGATCGGATACACGGTGGAACTTATGGTCGTTGCTGAAGTTGTGTCACTGGTATTGGCGGTTGTTCTGGGAGTTATTTGCGCTGTTAAACAATACTCCATAATTGATAGCACGTCTTCGGTAGTGGCGATAATCGGCTACTCGGCGCCTACCTTTTGGATAGCATTGATGTTACTATTAGTGTTTTCGCACCAGCTGGGATGGCTTCCAAGCTATGGAGTTCAAACAGCACGCCCAGCATCTTCTTTGTTAGACTCATTGCTTGACCATTTGGCACACCTTATACTTCCAGTCACAGTCCTTGTCATTGGGTCGGTAGCTTATCTCTTCAGAATAGTGAGGTCGGCCATGCTGGAAGTGTTAAGACAAGACTACATCACCACCGCTAGGGCAAAAGGCCTAAAAGAAAGACTTGTGATCTATAAACACGCCTTAAGAAATGCGTTGCTTCCTGTGATAACATATGAAGGTTATTTCTTAGGCTTTGTGCTGGGCGGCGCAGCAGTCATCGAGAGTGTATTTTCTTGGCCAGGTTTAGGCAAATTCGATGTTGATCTCGCGCTAAGGAGAGATTATCCTCCACTCATGGGTCTTAACGTAATTATTGCTGTGATGGTCCTTCTAGCCAATTTATGTACAGATATAGCCTATTCAATAGCGGACCCACGAATAAGATATGACTGAGATATTCGTTTCTAATGGAGTCATGATTTATGGTCAGACCCCCCCAAAGCACGGTATTAGAGAAAGAAACCACAGAGGTTTACAAAAAACAGTCCAAGGCCGGCTGGCTTTTTCTTGTTTGGAGAAAACTTAAAAAAAGCAGATTAGCAGTTGTCGGCGGTGGCATAGTTTTACTAGCAGTAACGATTGCGGTTCTCGCGCCCATAATCGCTCCATATGATCCTCAACAGATGTTTTACGGAGACGAAAGGCTTCCCCCCTCTACAAAATATTGGTTTGGGACAGATGGCGGAGGTAGAGACGTGTTTAGCTGGGTCGTCTGGGGGGCTAGGGTCTCACTCTATGTTGGACTCGCTACTGTTTTGATAGAACTCCTAATTGGTGTGACCCTAGGAATGATTGCTGGCTATTTCGGGGGAATTATTGATGAGGTACTAATGCGGATAACAGATGTCATTCTAACTCTACCCACATTTATGCTAATAATCTTAGCCGTCACCATGTTTGAGGTGCGAGGTGCAAACATAATGATAATGATAATGGGTGTCCTAGGATGGCCTTTTTTGGCTAGGGTGGTGCGAAGTGAGTTTTTATCTCTAAAAGAGGCCACTTTCGTTGAGGCCGCAAGATCAATGGCAGCCAGCAATTGGCGAATCATGCTGCGTCATATCTTGCCTAATCTATTGTCTATAATCATTGTTCTTGTAACCATGGATCTGCCCTGGTACATTTTTTACGAGGCAACTCTAGCTTTCTTAGGTTTTGGCGACCCTGCTTCAACCTCATGGGGGCAACTAGTATCGAATGGTTTTGGCTATTTGCGGTCTGCTTGGTGGGTAACAACTTTTCCAGGATTGGCATTAACTATTACTTCACTGGGATTTAACATATTTGGAGATGGACTCAGAGACGCGTTAGACGTGAAAACAAGAGTCTGACGGAGGAATTAAGGGGCCTTCTCTCAGGTATCAATAGTTAAAGTTTCGTTCACACCTTTGAAGCGACAAGGTTCAAATCATTTGTTGCTTCACTCTTTTTTCGCTTTTCGTGAGAAGAAGAATCTTGAGCTCGGAGTTAGAATTTTAGATCCACACGTGGGAGTCGATCCCATTATTAACCCCCAGCCATGCGCGCCAAGATATGATGATTTCTCAACGCTTAGTGGAGGCCAGCTGCATGTCTTTGGACAATGATAAGGCATGATTGGCACACGCGAATGCGCCACTGCTCGGCAAAAATAAGAGAAATCATTGGTTGAAATAACGGAGCGTAAACATGCGAGCAAATGTGAAGTTAAAAAAATAATGGTGAATTGCCGGGTTACGCCCAGCTCAATTTCAAGATAACTTGTAGATAGCCTTTGTTAGAGCTGATGACGACTCAACAAGTGCCTGATTAAGCTCCGAGATTTTCCCATTAACCTGCTCTGATATTGTCTTGTACTTCTCCTCTAGGGAGGCGATTTCAGCGCTTACGTCTTTGATTTCCTTTTTAAACTTCTCGTCCAACGCGCGCGCCTCTGGTATCAGGTCGAACTTCAGACCTTGGGCGCGCCTCGATCTAAGTATGGCCCTCCGAATGATGTCGTAGACCTTTGGACTAAAGTTGAGGCCCCAAAGTTTCTCTGTCAGAGCCTTCAGCGAAGTGGTCAAGGTTTCCTTGTCTGCCCTTTTTGCTGCAACGATTGCCTTTTTCAGGTTAATGAGTGCGTCGAGGTAAGCCGGGACGACGTAGGTGGAACTGATAGTAATCCCACATTTTATGTTCACTAGTTTAGGATTGAGGAAGGAGCAGACTCGCCGCTGAACGTCGTTGACGAAGGAAACTATCTCTTCGTCTAACTTCTCCTGCTTCAACGCTGAGAATTTCTTCTCCTGAAACCTCTCTGCAATCACCTTGAAATGGATTACATTGTCAATAAGCTTCCTAAGATCAACGGCATCCTCGACCTTAGCGGACCTCTCGGAGAGCGCCTCATGAAGATTCTTAGCCGTAGACGTGAAGTCGTAGGGTAAGAGCTCCGGAGAGTCCAGTTTCAGAATTAGAGCTAGGGTCATCTTCAGGGCGTTTCTCATCAGATCGGCACTGATAAGCTCCGGCGTATCGCGGTTACTGTGATAGATTTTCACAAATTGGTCCATTTCTGGGTTAATGCTCACACTTGGAACACCATGTCGAACAAACCACCATTGGTCCAAGCCAGTCACAGTGACTGGTGTCGCCTCGACCTCGTAGATTGCCTCAGCCTCGAACTCCTCGATTAGTTTATTCGTCAATGACTCAAGCTCAGGAGTGAGAGTTATGGTACTGCTGGAGCCATAGGCGAAGCCGTCGAGGTTGATGTTCGCGACGATCTTATCCAATTCGTCGGCATGCTGCTTCGTGTAAGCATACGAACCCGACAACCCAGAGAAGATGTCTTCGACACGAGGTTCTATGCCGCATTCCTCACCACCACATGTCACGAACCTTATCGTTCTGGCGTTTTTGTAGTTCTTCGCCAAAATTTCTGCGACGCCTATGATTACCGCCACCCCGCAAGCGTCGTCGTTCGCGGCTCCATACCAGCTGTCGTGATGCGCTGTTAACACAATAATCTGATCAGGATATTTATGTCCTGGAAGCTCACCTACGACGTTATGAGAGGTACTTTCCACGTTGAGTTTAACGATATTCTTCAGGTTAGCTTTAACCTCTCCTTCTCTGAGAAGACGACGTATCGCCTGAGCTTCAATATAGGGGATCGAAACCACTGGAATGGAGGCATCAGGAGTCCAGTAAGTTCGAAGGATATCACGCTCGAAAACCACCGATGTAAGGATCGCCGCCGAGGCCCCAAACTCTTGAGCCTGAGTGACCTGGGCCCAAGCTCCAAAGTGTAAGAGTTTTGTATTCTCTTCTATCAACACTATCTTACCCTTGAAATCGACTCCTTCACGCTTCAGTCGCTTGAAATCTCGGATTGTTCCGAAGCCCACATCGACGATGGCTCCTGTAACGCCCTCTGCACCAGTGGCGAAACCAGGAAGGTTTGTTCCGAAACACCGTCCACAGGATATCTTATTCTTACGAATCGGCGTTAACAACTCCAACTCGCTCAGCTTGTGTTTGCTGGTTACAATTTTGAATGGCTCTAGGTGGACATTTTTAAGGCCTATCTCTCTGAATCTCGACTTTATCAGCTTGACCGCTCTGAATTCTCCTGAAGTTCCGACAGCTCTCTCCCCGACGTTGAAAAGGCTATTAATGTCATCCAATGCTTCTTTAAGTGAAAGCAGATCGATCAGCTTCCTTTGGCCCTTATTGGTTACGATAGAGTCACAGAGTTCACCAACGGAGAAGGCTTTATCACTTACTGCTATCGTTCTTCTGAGTTGCTCTATCGAACTCATTTCGCTTCACGCTTCCCTTTTTGCTCCGCAATGTGCATGCATACACATTGCAAACATCCATCTGCCATGACTAATCCTTCCTAATTCCTAATCAATTCTTTTGGTTCGCATAAAATTTTCGTTGCATCTTTATATTTCTTCTCTGAAAGCAATGAAGAGGAGCATGCCATGAAAAAACCCCTAATGAATGAAGTGTTCTCATGTGATCATTGGAACAGAGTTCCCGTGAGCAAGATTTTCTTAGAGCAGCCTTCTCAAGACCCCAAAGTTCGAGTTATGATTCTTATGTATGAACCCATTAGAAACATCAAAATGTGAGAAATGTGGTAAGATTATAGCAGAACCTAAAGAACCTGTGTAGGAAGCATATTAGTCATTTTTCCTTGATCTTGGTAGGCCTATCCATCTTGGAGTCCTATCCATATATTCTCTGTATGCATCTCCGTACTTCTCGATTAGAGAGGGTTCTTCGCTTTGTACTACCTCAATGTGAAACGAGATTATCCATACCACTGCACATAGTACGAAGACCCAAGAAAGACCGCTTATGCCTATGCCTAAATACTGTAAGAACACTGAGAAATACTCAGGGTTTCTTGAAATGCGGTACACACCTGTGGTTATGGATTTATCAAGTGGAGCAGTAGCAAAGTAGACTTGAGCCATGACGGGCATGATAATGCCCAGAATGCCGATGGGTAGATCTACATAGAACCAGACTGTGCCTAGCTTCAAGGGCAAGAAGAAAGAGTAGATTATTGTGAAAGGCATGATGATAACCTGAGTAATTATCAATACTATTTTGACAGTTTTACTAAACTCACTCCACTTAATCTCTCCCATTCTCTTATTCACTACTTCTTTGTTAATGAATAAGGAGGGAATAAAAGGGAGAATAAAACCTAGAACCGTAATAATCCAAGCGTTCCAGAAGCCTAACTCAAATTCTGGTATAAGGGACATAATTTCCCCAGATCTTCATAGTATAGAACCGTTCTCCTTAAATTACTAATGCAACTTGAGAGCCTAAGGTTAAGGTTATGGTTCCTGAGTATTTCCGTAACAAGTGTTAAACGCTAAAAAGAGATAATTGGGATTTTTGGTGGAGTGATGTTTTGGGTAGGATAGAGAAGTCGATTGAAATTAGGGCTCCACCTGAGAAAGTCTGGGAAATGCTTGCTTTCGACAGGCTTCTAGAATTGGAGGAAGGATACAAACATGATCTCAAGAGCGGTGATCTGAAGAGCGTCGAGTACACTTCAGAGGTTCGCACACCCAAAGACAAGTTAAGAGTGGGTGCATCCGCTCACGGGATACCTAGGAAGCCGCTGGAGCTTAACTTGGAGATCACGGAGAGTCTCGAAAACGAGAAGCTTACGTATCGTCTGTCTGGTTGGGCTCGCGCGCTTGTAACATATACCTTGGAACTTGCAGGGAAGGGAAGTAAATTCACATACGTAACCGATTATGAAATGCCTTGGTCGATCGCTGGCAAGATCCTCGACAGATTGTACTTTCACCGAGCAATGGAAAAAATGGGCGAGAGATCGCTAGAGAACTTGAAAAGCATTCTGGAGAAGAAATAGATTAGAAAGAAAGACGGAAAAGGAGATGAATGCCAAAGAAGATTAGGATAAAGGGTGAATTGATGTGAAACAAAAAATATGCCAAAGTTGTGGGATGCCCCTGCAAAAAGAAGAAGATTTTGGTACAAATGCAAGTGGAAGCAAAAGTGAAGAATATTGCTTTCACTGCTTTCAAAATGGCAAATTCCTAGATGAAGGCATAACACTGCAAGAAAAAATAAACAAAAATGTGAAATTTGCAGTTCAAATGGGAATGTCTGAAAATGAAGCAAGGAAAATGGCATCAAACGTTTTGCCAAAACTGAAGAGATGGAAAAAAGGGAAGTGGAAAGATGAGTGATATTTCAATCAATCCATACTGGTGGGGTGCAAAATTTCTTGAATACTGCGTAAAGCAAGGCTGGCTCGAGCAAGAAGGCTCTGGTGAGAGAGGAACCAAGTGGTATCCCACTGGTAAAGGCAGGAAAGAACTGAAGGAGAAGTTCGGGATAGAGGTCTGAGCGCGCGCGAATGTCGCTTGTCTGCTCGTCTGGGTGAGACAATGAGCTTTTTTAGGCGCAATTTTGCTCTTGCCTTTGCAGTGCTCAAGGCTCCATCAGAAACATTGGCGAAACTCGTTTCAGAAAGAACATTAAATGCCTTAGCTTTCTTGTTGATTATTGGCGCTACTACCGCATTGCTTACGCCTTTGCAGGTCTATCTGGGTTTTGAGGATATCAACGGGCTCCATGCAGGAGGTCAAGCTGAATTCTTAGCGAATGATGTTTCAACAATGTTCAAACTGGGCATTGAATGGCGTCCCATCTTAATTGAAGTTTTCTACGTCTTCATCCTATTGTTTTTCACAGGATATCTTCACATTATTCTTAAAGCCGCAGGTGGAAGAGGCTCAGTGAAGGATACGCTTAAGATTATAGCCTACGGTGATGCTCCTGGACTGCTCTTCGGCTGGATACCTTATTTCGCTACTATTTCGGCTATTTGGGCGGCAGTTATTCAGCTGCTTATAGGTCCTGTAATGATACATAAGATATCTTGGGCTAAAGCTTGCATCATATTTAGCGTTCTAGTCGGCTTAGGAATCATTGAAATAGCTTTGTCTTGAATAGAGTTTCTATTCAACCAACCAAAACACGCTGTGACAGATTGAATTGTTTGTGGATTCGGTTTGGAATAAGAATTTTCTTTCTTTCCTTCTTAAATCGAAGGCTAACCCAGTAGAACATCAACGAGCAAAGCGAATATTATCCCGAGTAAGAGACCAACCGAGACAGTGTGTTTGAAACCGTACTCATGTGCAACCGGTATCAATTCATCTGCGGTTATGTAAGTCATTACGCCCGCTGCAAAGACCAGAGAATATCCTATTATCGTCCTTGTGCCGATTATTGATAGAGCTATGGCTCCAACTAGAGCTGCAAGGGGCTCTGCTAGACCAGAGAGAAATGTTATTGTTGCTATCTTTGAAGGCTTTGTTCCCGCCTTCATGAATGGGATTGCGGTAGCAACCCCTTCGGGGATGTTGTGGAGACAAATGGCAATGGCGATTACTAAACCAAGACTTGGTGCATAGGCGTACCCTGTTGCAACTACTAATCCTTCTGGCAAGTTGTGCAATGTTATGCCCACAGCCATGAGTGCACCGGTTCTGACCATTCTAGCACTTTCACTATTTGCATTTCTGGTTGTCAGTTCAATGTGGGGAATAGCTAGGTCGAGAACAATCATAGTGACAGCGCCAAATGAGAACAAAATTATCAATTCAATGTGTGTGATGAACTTTTCAGCTTCAAGAAAAAGGTTGTTAAAGGCGACCATGAGCATTACGCCTGATGCAAATCCCATAGACAAACTCACAATTCTATCGCTGACTCTCTTGAGAAAAAGGACAATCAAGCCACCTATGCCTGTGGCTAATCCTGCAACAAGGCTTAGAAAAAATGGCTGAAGCACAGAGCTCATAATGCTGGACTTCCACTCACTACATACACTTCAGTTTCTTAATACCCACTTACTAGATTAATGCTATGGCGGTCTCTCGAGCAATTTCCCTTTTTTCTAGCGATCGCGTGCATTAAAAGCAGCCTAACCTGGTTGCGTTTGGGGTTTGGGTTTAATAGAAATTCTACTTTTAGGGATTATGGAGGTTTTTTCCTCGATTTCGGTATTGCGCACGTGTTTTTCATTGAATACGAATACCTAGTATAAACAAGTACATGCGCCGCCCCAGCGGCGCCACTCTGCCGTGCCGAAGGCACGAACAATCAGTGAATCGGGGGGCTTAAATTATCAAGATAGTGATTTTTCCGTAAAATGCATTAATGTCGCTTTTTTATCCATTCAAAGACTTCTTTCTTAAGCATAAACAAAGATTAGCATAAGATGCAAGAAAAAAGGAGATGAATTTTTGGTTAAATGTGTTTTCCGTAGCAGGCTGCCAGGATGCTGAGGTCAACTGCACCAATGTAACCGTCATCGTCTAAATCAGCGAGTCTATTATACAGTGGTTCTCCTCTGCGTTTTCCATAGGCTGCAGCAACCATGCTTAGGTCAATGGGACCAACATAACCATCACTGTCCATGTCTCCAAGAAGAACTTTAGTAGTAGCCAAGTGGCTTTCCAAAACTACGATGTCGAAACTGAAGTCGGTTATTCCTGCAATGTTCTCAGCAACCGACAGAGTTACCACTACTTTGACAGTTTCACCTGCATTAAGGCGTTGACCGCGGTAATTCCACGTCACAGAGATATAGTTGGAGGCGTTTGAAGGATTCCAATTCGAAGGATACATGATTAGGGTTACAATAGAATTTCCTTCATTCCGAATGTAGAAAGTCACATTTTTGCTTGCCCCAGGCTCCAGAATGCCCCAATCAAGCCACGTAACCTCATTTGTCAAGCCAGCATCCCAATAAACCCCTAAATTGGAAAGCACATTACTTGCCCTAACAGACGGCGCCCCCAAGTTTGAACTAAACCAAAAAATGCCTCCACAGAGCAAGACAAACAGAACTATGACAAACGTTGCCCCTCTAACCCTGAACACGCGCGCGCTAAATTTTCTTTCCAATGCACTTGACAGCAAGGGACAAATCTTCTTCACTCTTTGAAAGAAATGGCTCAAAGCTTTTCTGTACATTTTTCCTCTCGTGTGAGAGGGATACCTGTTGTTTTATTTGTAGATTAGTGTACAAGTGCCTTTAACACAAACAGCGCGCGCTCTGCCTCTCCTAAGCTCAATGGTCTTCTGTCCAGTTTTTATCCATCCAAAGACTTCTTTCTTAACATCATCTTTTAACATTAAGGTTGTTTCTTTGCTTCGCTTATGGCCTTTTTCAACTCCTCACGCGCTGGTTGCTTTGCACCACAGTGGGGGGACATTTTTCTGGGCTATGGAATTGCCTTTCCACATTTCCTACAATATTTGTCCTCTTTGCTGTTCCATGTTCCACAATATTCACATTTGACTTCCAGTTGTTCTTGAAAACTATCTTCAGATTCTTCTCCAAGTCCTTCTAAAGTGAGATAAAAGGCTAATAGACCTAAGACAAAATATAAAATTAGCAGAATCAGTAGAACAATCGCTAAGGATAGCTCGCGCGTTAATGCCAGCAAAAGAAAAGTTCCAATTGCTGAAAAACACGAAAGGATGCCAAATAGGAAAAAGAATAATCTTTCAGCCGAGCTTTTGACTTTTGGCAAGGTTCTGCTTCCTTTTTATATCTTCTTTACGACTTTCTGACTCTCCCTTTCTTATCTCTCTATTTCTTCTTATATTATTAATGCAGGTTGAAATGAATAGTAAATAAAAAAGAAAGAAGAGAAAAGCTTATTTACGTTTTCTGAACAACATTCGCGCGCTAGGTTTGCGCCAGCTTTTAGAATGCTCTTTAATGCTCTAACCCTACGTTTTCTAGTACTATTCTTAATGCTCTTTTTACTCAGCAGATAATTAATATAGTTAACTAGAAATAGCGGTAGGTTCATGGATGGTGCAGGGGGTTGGATTTGCACTCCCCACAGCGTGGGGAAATCACCCGCCAAACCCCACCCGACTTTACAGGTAGAAAATCGCGCGCGTGAAGAATCATCTATTCGATTTGGACCAGGCAAAGGCGGGTTGATGCATAGATTGAAGTTATCTTTTCTTACTGGAGAACAAGTGTTAAGAGAAGAAAACGCACATCTACAAAAGGGAGGTTTGAAGATGAAGGGCATAGTTGTTTATGACACCTCCTATGGAAACACTAAGAGAATCGCAGAAACCATCGCAGAGACACTAAAAGAGTCTGGAATAGAAGTTGATCTCTTCGACGTAAAAGACGTGAAGAAGTTAAGCGCAAAGGACTACAATTTCCTTGTTCTCGGTTCTCCGACACGATTTGGCACGATGAGCTTTGCAGTCAGAGGTTTTTTGGGCAAGGTGAAGAGTGAGGAATGGATGAACAAGCCTTTTGCAGCCTTCGACACTGAAAATCCTGAAAACGTTGAGCGCGCGCGCCTTGAGAAGAAAGAATGGAGTGCAGCCGAAAAGATTGCTCAAAAGCTCAGAGAAAAGAAAATGAGTCAACTGTTGCCAGTTCTGAAAACCCTTGTGATTGGGCAAAAGGGACCGCTTGTGGAAGGCGAAATCGAAAGGACAAAAGAGTATGCAAGAGGACTCGCTACTAAATTGAAAGAACAAAAAGTTTAAGGAACAATTTTTGTTGAGTTAGATGAATTTATAAAGAGAAGGACCTCGGAAACGTGTGGGCCACCCTAAGAACCCTTACACAAACACCAGTTTTAGGGACTCAAGTCCACATGGTATTCATAAAGACGGAAATTGCGTTTAAACGACATTTCGGCTTTTTTCGACTATCGGTGCCGGGGGCGTGGGTGGAACCTACGCACAACTGTGCAGGTAAAAAAGCTCGCGCCATGTGCATTCCGAGGTAAACATGAATTCATGACGGCCAATTCCTCGTATGGAAAGCGGGGCACTGACAAGCTATGCGCGCGCTTTGCTGGTAAACGTATGTTGAAATTTCAGCCCCACTCAGAAATGACCAAATTGAGTTTCTTTGACGAAATTACGCTCAAACTAAAGCTAAATCTGAGTGCGGGGGTGGGATTTGAACCCCCACCAAGTGGAGATATCACCCGCAAAATCCCTCTTTTTTATTGATCGCAAGTTTGTATTGTTTGGTTCACGCGTGCGTAAAGACAAGCTATCTTAAGCTGTTGTAGTAAGCTGAGCTTTTTGTTTCCAGTATTTCGAGGATTATTTTTTCCGTCTTTTCTCCAACGCCCTTGATTTCTCTCAGTGTACTCTTCATGGTTGACAGAGGCTTCTTCAACTTTGAGATTGCGTAGGCAGCATAACCAAAAGAAGAGCGCTTGCCCTCTAACCGCAGGAAATAGTCAAGGTGTTCCAGCATTACGACCACCAAGTCGTTTTCTAATAGAATGTC
>Ga0315308_1000117_pt1 | contig 40532 bp, 35 predicted proteins | sample TDP3_MG_FD_203078 | JGI IMG/M metagenome (GOLD analysis project Ga0315308, IMG submission 203078) | Freshwater sediment microbial communities from Lake Towuti, South Sulawesi, Indonesia - TDP3 | ecosystem: Environmental > Aquatic > Freshwater > Lake > Sediment | place: Indonesia: South Sulawesi...
GATATTCCCAGGGCAGCCGCCACAGCGCCGCCGCGTTGCCGTGCAGGGCCAGGGTCAGGCGGGCCTGGTCACGGTAGCTGTCGTTGAATTCCAGGAAGGCTTTGAGCTTTTGGCCGTCGCCGAAGAGAAAGCTGTACAGGCGTTGGCCGTAGGCGGCCAGCTTTGCCTCCTCATCGGTCAGCCGCCGGGCGTTGGCCGGGCCGCGCTTGACCGTTTCGCCGTTGTAGCGCGGCACCGCCTTCTCCAGCATCCACTGCGGCTCGAAGTCAACCAGCAGGTCGGGCTGGAAGCGGAAGGTGTTGCAGCAGATTTCGGCCCCGCTGCTGCGGGCGGTCACGACCAGGTATTGGTCGCCGCCCTCGGGGTGCGCGCCGACTTGTTCGACGGTGACGATGATTTCGGGTGGAAGCATAGCGGGTCCTCCCGTCGGTAGCAGGGATTAAAATCCCCGGCTGAAACTGAGAAGTGCCCTCAGGCACTGAATTAGGCCCTGAGGGGCCCTTTCAGTTTCAGCGGCGAATTCATTCGGCGGCCTTGACGCTGACTGAACCAAGCGCCAAGGATTGGAAATCCCCGGCTGAAACTGAGAAGTGCCCTCAGGCACTGAATTAGGCCCTGAGGGGCCTTTTCAGTTTCAGCGGCGAATTCATTCGGCGGCCTTGGCGCTGACTGAACCAAGCGCCAAGGATTGGAAATCCCTGGCTGAAATTGAGAAGTGCCCTCAGGCACTGAATCAGGCCCTGAGGGGCCTTTTCAGTTTGAGACAGCGAATTCCATTCGATGGCCTATTCAACAGCCTGCGGTCCAACATTCCAGTGATGCGTTTGTTCCCATTCGTCAATAAGCGTGCCCTCAGCATGATGCTGCTTTTGGTTTTCGACATAGGCGATAACACGTGGCACGTCCTGCTCCGAGACCGAGAAGACACCATAGCCTTCTTGCCATTCAAACGGGCGCTTGAACTCCAGGGAAACGAAACGAGAGCTGCTTCCCTTGAGCTGTTTCATAAAGTCCGCCGGTGAAACGGCGGGTCGCACTGCTGCCAGCACATGCACATGGTCCATCGTGCCATTGATGACAAACAGCGGCACGTACATCTTCTTGGCTTCGGCGTGTAAGAAGCGATAGACATTGGGCTCAATGCCTGGTGTCAACAAAGGCTCGCGGTCCTTGGTTGTCCAGACGAAATGATAGAACAGACGCCAGTAGGCCATTACAGATCCTCCTTCGATGGGCCCAGGATTGGAAATCCCTGACCTAGGGGCTGAATCAGGCCCTGAGGGGCCTTTTCAGCTTCAGCAGCGAATTCTATTCGCTGCTATGGGCATCCGCAAAACACATCAAGGCCCCGCTTGACGACGATGGCGGCGATCAGGAGCAGGTCGGCTTCGATGGGCAGGTGGAGGACGGGCTCTGACAGGGCAGCCACCACAGCAAGCGCCAAGTTGAGATCATCGTCCCAGCGTGCATCCTGGCGTAACTTGCACCAGTTCCATTCCACGCACAGGCGCTGGCGCAGCGGCCCGGCCACCTTGTTCCAGACGTCGGCAGGGCCCCGGCTGGCCGGGTCGTAAAGCTCAAGTTCTGCCATCAGGTCATCGAGGGGGCGGTTGAGGTAAGCCTGCAAAGCACGGCGATCGGCATCAGTCATTCGGCTATCTCCTTGACAAGGCTACTGACCGGCAGCGTATTTGCTACGACGATCCTTTCGGATCACGAACCGTGTAGCGTACTCCTCCACAGACAAAGATGCGATCTTGTTATCCACCAAGTCGGTCCGTAGCGCCGCCCCTTGCAGTTCCGACCCACTGAAGTCTATCCCACGAGTCTGGGCAAATGGCTTCTTTGGAATGATTGCAGATATCCTCCCTCAGCCGTCAACCTAGCACGTGTACCTGGGGTTTGAGCGGGATGCGCTCGATGAGGTCTAGGAAGTCCTCGGAGGCGATCTGGTCGTCGGGCTTATCCACCAAGCAGCGGCAGACCCCCTCCATCACGTTGGTGCCGAAGGAGCGACCTGCCAGGCGAGGCGTAGTCGTCACCAGGATGTGCAGGTTGCGCTTTTGGAGTTCCTCGACGTCCCGGGCCGTGGTGGTGTTGGTGATGATGACCTTGCCGCTTAGGTCGTCGGGCAGGTTGGACCAGACCTGCAGGAAGTCGCCGGCGATGACGTCGGCCTCTTCGTAGAAGCGGCTGTATTTCTTGGACGGCTCCTTCTCCTGCTCCTCGCCCAGGGGATAGATCCACCTGAAGGGCAACTGGGTGAGCCAGGGCAAGAGTAGTGCGGCCAGGATGTGAAGAGTCCGCAGGCTGCGGATGGGGATGGGGAGGTCGAGCGCGAACATCAAGTCGCCGAAGGTGACGTCGCAGCCGGCGTCCATCAGCGCCCTGGCCATGCCATAGCGGTCCACGGCGGTGGTCTGGAGCGCTTTCCTGCCGCGCAGTTCGATGCCGTGCTCGTGCAGGGCCTGGATCGCATAAGGGGCCAGGAGATGCTTGATGCCGTTGCCGTCACCCACTTTAGAGATCTTGATCGCACGCCGGATGCGTTTGGCCTCGCGGAAGTAGTAGCGGCGGTTGTTGACCAGCAGGTAGAACTCGGCCCCGCCCACGCCGAAGGCGTCCACCTTGCCATCGTACTCCCGGTACATCTGAATGGCCTTCTCAAAGTCCCCATCGGTGCCCTGGCGGCTGAGCCAGAAGTGTTCCCCCAGGAACTCGGCCTCGGTGGTGTGATCCCGGGTCGAAGACCCCAAGCTGATACTGAGCACCGTTTTCATCAAAGCCCTCCTTATTCACGTCGGTAGGTGTAGCTACCACGACGGTTCTTTCGGATCACAAACCGCGTAGCGTACTCTTCCTCAGACAAAGTTGCGACCTTGTTATCCACCAAATCAGTCTGTAGCGCTGCCTCCTGCAGTTCTGACCAACCAAAGTCTATCCCCCGAACTCGGGCAAATGGCTTCTTGGGAATGACCGCCCATATTACGCCGTCAGAGACAATGTGACGCTGCAGTTGCACGAAGCGATCCGACAACCCGGCCAGTTGCGTCGGCCAGAACAGGATGACATCGTACGGTCCATGCTCCAGGGTGTCAAAAAAGCCCACCTCTTCCGGGCATTCCTGTCGGATTAAGGCAGCCGCCCTAGTAGGCGCGTTCAGAAGGCAAACGACTTGCCCTGATTTGATGCCTAGCTTTTCTACCAGACCAGCCATACTGCTCTCCATAGTTCTCCTGGCGACGTGGCCACCTTCACCGTTTCGGCGGGATGACAATCCAGAGGATCACATAGGGCAAGAAGCCGGGTAGGCCGCCCGGGATCATCAGGATCAGGAAGAGCAGGCGGAACCACCACGGGCTGATGCCGAAAAAAGCGCCCAGGCCGCCGCAAACGCCCGTTACCATTCCGTTTTGCCGCCGCAGTTTATTGCTGTCCGTCATCGTCGGGTATCCTCCGCGAGAATTATGTTATTTTCTTGATTGAATCTATTATACCTTACCCCATCCACGCCGTCAACCTGGTCGGGGAGCGTTACGCATTGGGGACAAGCTCCTTAGCGAGATGGGGGGGCCAGACCAGCGCCCGACTTGCCTTTGCGCCCAAATTGTTGTACACTGCATTTTGCCAGCCTCAGTGTTCTGTTCGCATTGGGTACAATGTACCTCTAATCACAGCGACTTCATTATGCGCAGCCCTGGCGACCTTTTGGGCCGTCTTTACGGACGCAAATCCCATTTCAGCCTACCTGTCTGTCTCCAATGCGGAACACTCACTGAAAGCCAGGGCTTTCCCACAGTCAGGTGCTAGGCACTCTTACGCCTCAGAAGGGACTCTGAGCGAAGCAATTACCCCATCTTGGGATGCGGTTACGCCGACAGGCAAGTGCCTGGCACCTTGCAAACCGAGAATGGGAACGCCCTAAACTGAGAGCTGGGTACTATTGATTTCATCGCGGTTTTCTGGTATAATAAGCACATGTCAATTATTCACATCTAGTTGCCTTTGGGGGAGGGCGATATGCGAAGGATACTTGCTATCTTACTAGGCGTACTTTTGGGTTTCTACATGTTCCTTGAGACCGACACCATCCTGGCCCATACCGATCGAGCGCTGGCTGATCTGGCCAAATACCCAGGCGTGCCCAAGCTTGTCTTACAAGTGCGCAGAAAGGTGCACGCTTACAGGTACTACCGGGCCACGGGAGGGGCTACCGCGCAGAAGAGTGTGAGCACCATTGGCATGCTAAAGTTTGCCCAGGAGGAGACGCCGACGCCAACTCCATGGTGTCCGACTCCACAAGCTCCTGCTGTTCCTTGCACTCCTGGTGCGGGCACCCCTGTGCCTACGCCAACTCCGACCATCCAGTTTACCACCATCGTCACCGATGACTTTGAGAGTGGCTTCGACGGTCCCGTGACCCAGGACATAGACCCTGATTGGGGTTGCTACATCATCTATGGCCAGCCCACTTTTGACGGTGAATGGCACACCCGGCATAGGGGCGATTGGGCTCAGAAGGTCGCCGGCCACGCTTCTTTCCGGGCAGGCATCTATCGGCCTATTCCAATTGCCCCAGGCAAGACCTACGACATCCACGTCTTCGCCCATCTCTATCAGTACGGAGGTGGCATGGCCAGGCTCGGCGTTGATCCGGCCGGAGGATTTAATCCTAACGCTGCCGTCTGGTCTCAGATGGCTGACCTGGGCACGTGGATAGAATTGACCAACGGCGGTAAAGCCACCTCCAACTATATCACCATCTTCCTGGAAGGCCAGAGCCTGCTGGACGACAACACCAACGCCTACTTCGACGATCTGACAGTCCAGGTTAGCGGGGTCGGAGCGATAGCAGCCCAGCCCGCTATACCGACGACAGGTGGCGTCAAGTAGCCATGCGTCCCATTTTCCCTTTTTCGGCCATTGTCAACCAGGACAAAATGAAAATGGCCCTCATCCTCAACGCCATCAGCCCCCAGATTGGTGGGGTGCTGATCCGGGGCGAACGAGGGACAGCCAAGTCTACTGCGGCGCGCGCTCTGGCCGCCTTGCTCCCCGATATTGATGTAGTGTCCGATTGCCCTTTCAATTGTGACCCCCTCCACCCTGAAACCCTCTGCGACAACTGCTGCGCCCGGGTAGAGGGAGGCGAGCCTCTGCCCGTGGCCCGACGCAAGACCCGCTTCGTGGATTTGCCCGTCAGTGCCACCGAAGATCGGGTGGTGGGTACCCTGGACATCGAGTTGGCCATCAAGAAGGGCGAACGGCACTTCCAGCCGGGGGTGCTGGCTGCAGCCAACCGGGGCCTGCTGTACGTTGATGAGGTCAACCTGCTGGACGACCACGTGGTTGATTTGCTGCTGGACTCGGCCGCCATGGGCGTCAACGTGGTGGAACGGGAGGGCATCTCTTTCTCCCACCCGGCCCGTTTCATCCTGGTGGGTACGATGAACCCGGAGGAGGGCGAACTGCGGCCCCAACTTTTGGACCGCTTTGCCCTTTGCGTAGAGATCAAAGGCATCACTGACTCCAGGGCTCGCATGGATATCCTGGAACGTTGCGTTGCTTTCGAGCGTGACCCCGAGGGCCTTATTGCCGAATGGGAAGTTCACGACAAGCATCTGTCGAAGGAGATCGCTCGTGCCCGCATCCTTCTGCCCGATGTGACTTACGATGAAACCGACCTCTATGCCATCGCTGAGCTATCGGCTGGCCTCCAGGTAGACGGCCATCGCAGCGACATCGTTATCCTCAAGACAGCCCTGGCCCATGCCGCTTATGCCGGCCGTGACCACATCAACAAAGAGGACATCCTGGTAGCAGCCGGGTTGGCTCTGCCCCATCGCCTGAAGAAGCAGCCTTTCCAGGAGACAGAACTGCGCTTCCAGGAGCTTGAGGAAAGATTGGTGGAAGCGCGCGCCGAGCTGGCTGATACCCGGGAAGCCGAAGTTGCCTCTCCGGCCCGAGGCCCCATCTCTCCGGTTAAAAAAAAAGAGCTTAGCGACGAAGCAGAGGCTTCCAGCGAGATCTCCTACGGGGCTCCCCTGAAGGGACACGAAGCTGTGCCCATGGGACAGCCCCGCATGAGTGAGATTAGTGTGCCGGTCAAGGTCGGCGAGGTCTTTAAACCCAGGCGTCTACAGACCCCCCTGGACAGATTGACCAGGCGTACCGCTGGCAAGCGCAGCTTCACCAAGACCGAACGCAAGCGAGGACGCTACGTCCGGAGCCGACCGGCCGAGGGCAAACTCGACGATATCGCTTTTGACGCCACCTTCCGCCAGGCGGCCCCCTATCAGATCCGCCGCCGGAGCGGTGAGGTGGCTTTTGCCATTACCCCCTACGATCTGCAGCGCAAGATCCGCGTGCGCCGGGCGGCCAACCTCGTCCTCTTCGTGGTAGATGCCAGTTGGTCCATGGCCGCCTCTGAGCGGATGGTCGCGACCAAGGGAGCCATCATGTCCCTGCTGATGGACGCCTATCAGCGGCGCGATCAGGTAGGGCTGATCATCTTCCAGAAAGAAGAGGCCCGGCTCGTCCTACCTCCCACCTCCAGCGTTGAACTGGCCCAAAAGGCCCTCAAGGACATCCCCGTCGGTGGCAAAACCCCCCTATCTGGCGGACTACTCCTTGCCTATCGGGCGCTCAAAAAGGAAATGCGCCTCAATCCCGAAGTCATGCCCCTCATGATCCTCTTGACCGACGGCGCGGGCAACGTCTCCATGACTGACATGCCCGCTTACGACGAGGCCATCAAAATGGCCGAACTGATTCGGCAGAGCGATGTGCGCTCCGTCGTCATCAACATGGAGCACACTTCCTTTGACCGGGGCCTGGCGCAAGGATTGGCTGACGCTTTGGGAGGCCCCTGCTACACCTTGCGGGAGCTCAAGGCCCAGGAGCTCTACCGGACGGTGCGAGATGAACTGGAGGGCTGACTCCGCACCTTAGCATACTCCGTCGTCGCCCCATCATCCCTCACCACTGTCACCATCTGACCACGAACCACAACCTTGGCCCCCACGTCTTTTTGTGTCATGACAACTCCTTTTGGTAAAGCAAAAGCTCCACGTCCCAGCGCGGAGCTTTCAAAAGACTAATCTTTCCTCTCCCGTCTGCCGAAGACGCACAACAGGCCATAGAGACTCTCTACCTGGATTTGATATTGGGTCCAGAACTCTTTAGCCCGTGGCGTGTGGAAAGCCTGGAAATCGTTTGAGACTACAATGTCAGGCTGTGCTACTGCTGCAGCGGAAGATAGGGGCATCATCAGGATCGGTGGTATAGGGAAGAGCAGCTTCGATCTCTTGAGGCATCGGCCAGCGAGTCAGCCAGCCCTGAAAAGGGGCCAAAAGAGCCAATATCCTGCCTCGATGCTCGGGGAAATCTCTGTCAATGACCTCTTCCAGCTCATCAATCACCGCTTGACTGAGAACGAGGTCAAAAGCATCTTCCTCGTAGAGATCCAGGACCTCTCCGGCCAAGGTGGGCTGGCCGTGTTGATCTCGTGGAAAGACCATCATTGCCAGTAACACTCCGGTGTCAAGAAACGCTCTCAATTTGGTCATCCGGAGCTTCTTCTCCGAAGAGCTTCCACCATCTGGCGATATCGCTCTTCCCAAATGCGCCGTCTGGCTTCCCGCACGTGTTGCATGAGATCTTCTTCGGTCAACCCTTTTGCCTGTGCTGCCGGAGTGAGCAAATCGCTCAGTTCTCTAAGCGGAACCCGGCCTTCTTTCCCCTTGAGAGTGGCTAGATACTGCTCAAGGGCTTCCACAGCCAGCCGGTTGAGAGAAGTATCCCGGTCTATAGCAGCGTGAGCCAGGGCTTTGTGCAGAGCTGCCGGTACCCGTATGGTGATGCGCCTGATTTCGTTGGTCAAAGCAGACATAGCCAACACTCCTTTACCGCTGTTGCTTGTCCTGAACATATCGAAGGACAGTCTAGATGCTGCTTTAGCAGCATTATAGCAGCATGACGGGGCTTGTCAAAGGATCTTGGCCTGACTTCCTCAACCCTCTGTCAGGACAGCGTCTCCCCAAGCAGACGCAGGAAAGCCTCACAACGAGTCAGAGCGTCGCCCACGTAACCGCTGACGTCCAGAAGGGTGTCCACTTCTTCGGCCCTCAGATACGACAGCACCGTCTCGTCAGCCCGCAAACGTTCTATCAGAGGATTCTCCTCCCCCCGCTGGATAGCCTCCCAAGAGGCCATGGAGTGCTGGCGTATCAACTCGTGCATGGCCTGACGGTCGGCCCCCGCCTTGACCAATTCCATCAGCAGGGCCTCGGTCGCGGCGAAAGGGCCGTAGACAGCCAGGTTGCGTGCTATCCCTTCCTCCCGTACCACCAACCCTTCCACAACACGCTGGGCAAGCCCGAGCATGGCGTCCACGGCGAGGAGGGCCTGGGGCAGGATCAGGCGGCGGTTGGCCAAATCGTCGAGGGTACGTTCCAGCAGGGAGTCAGCGGCATTGTGCCAGGCCACCAGTGGCAACGCCGCTACGTAACGGGCCAGGGAGCAGATGTTCTCGGCGGCGACAGGGTTACGCTTGAAGGGCATGGCCGAGGAGCCCACCTGCCTGGCCCTGAAGGGCTCGCTCAGTTCCCCGAAGGGGAGCGCTTGCAGGACGCGCAGGTCAAAGGCGAACTTGTGCAGCGACTGGGCCACGGAGGCGAGGGCATTGAGGACCAGCCAGTCTTGCTTGCGAGGATAGGTCTGAGTAGCCACGGGGAAAGCCTCCAGGCCCAGGCGCTCCATCACCCGGCGCTCCAACTCCTGGGGGGTCAGGCTACTGCCCTGGAGCAAACGGGCATAAGAAGCGGAAGTGCCAACGGCTCCCCTGAACCCCTTGCCCTTGAGGTCCCCCAGTAACCTGTCCAGGTTCTGTAAGTCAATGAGCAACTCCTGGGCGTACTGGCACAAGCGGTAGCCCAGGGTGGTGGGCTCGGCTGGCTGGAGGTGGGTGTAGCCCATGCAGGGCCGGTCTTTGTGCTGCTCGATCTGGGCGGCGAAGGCCCTCAGCAGCGCTGTGAGCTTCTCCTGGATCAGGATCAGCGACTCCCGCAGGCGCAGCGCGTCGGCATTGTCCTCAATGTCGGCGCTGGTAGCTCCCAGGTGGATGATGCCGCCCCCTACCGGGCATTGCTCGGCGAAGGCCCGTATCTCGGCCATCTTGTCGTGGCCGATCTCGGCCTCGATCTCGTGGGCGCGGGCTATGTCCACCTGGTCCTCGTGGGCCCGCAGGTCGGCCAACTGCTCCGCCGTCACCAACCCCGCCTCGTGCTGGGCTTCAGCCAGAGCCACCCAGATGCGCCGCCACAACCGTCGCTTGTGCTCCTCCGACCAAATCCGGCGCATCTCCTGGCTGCCATAGCGCCAGGTGAAGGGGGAGAGGTAGGTACCATAGTCATAACGTCTGCTGTTCATTTTAAATCCAAATTTCTATAATACTCTAATATACATATCATTCAAGACTTTTATAAATTTTCTCCATCAGTTTTGCGTTGTCTTCCCAACGGTAATGCTCAAGCACAAACTGTTGCCCTGCCTGGCCCAGATGCGCGCGTAATGCAGGATCAGCAAGCAGACGAGATATCGCAAAGGCCAGCGCGTCCACGTCACCAGGAGGGACCAGCAAGCCCGTTTTGCCATCCAGCACTACTTCAGGTAGCCCACCTATTCGCGAGGCAATGACTGGTAGCCCGCTGGCGGATGCTTCGACCGCTGCTACGCCAAACGACTCGCGCTCGGTGAGGGATGGTACAACAAATACGTCAAAACTACGTAAATACTCTGGAACATCTTTGTGGTTAACTTGCCCAGTTAACGTGATGCGGTCTTCTAGACTGAGGTTGACGAGTAGCGTTTGTAATTCGGCGTATTGTTCTCCACCACCGACAATGATCAACCGCGCGGTTGGGAAAGCATCAGCAATTCGCTGGAACGCCAAAATCAACTCACGGATTCCATAGCGGGGGCGCAAAGTCTTGACAGTCCCTATAATGGGCGACTTGTCCTGATGTGTTCTTGGCGAGGGAGCGAAAACGTTGGTATCAACACCAAAAGGGATAACGTGAATCTTTGTGCCAGGCGGACAAAAGGTGGCTGTAGCCTCAGCCAGCATGTGACTGGTGGCTGTTACGGCATCTGCTCGCCTGAAGTTATAGCGAAGCATTCTGTCAAATAAGAAGGATTGACGCGGTGACCAGATTACATCAGACCCCCAACTGGAGATAATATAGGGATGATAGCCCGACAGTGCTCCCACTAACCCATAGCTGGTGGCGTGGTGAGCATGGAGGATGTCTGGAACGATGCGCCGCACCAACTTACGAACCTTGCTAGCACCAAGCAAATAACCCAACTTACCCAAGGGGGCAGCCACATGATGTACCTGTATACCAACAATAGCAGCAGGGCGAAAACTGATAATATGAACATCATTACCACGCTCGGCAAAGAAGCGTGCCCATTTTTGAGTGTGGACGTTGGGAGCGTCAGCCAGGTAACAGATTCTCATTGAGATACCTTCTCCCACTTTCCTGTGGGCATCGAAGCAGCCAGCCCTATGCTGAGCAGGACGCTGACGGCTGAAATAGCGGGCAGAATGTACCGGCCTGGCATCAGGAAGATCCTCAGACCTAACAGCGCTCATCCATAGCCGTCAGACACTCAGCCACCTGCTCGGCACGGTCAGTCCACAGATTCCCGTTTTCCAAAGTTTGCTTTGCATTACGCTCTAGTTCCTGATAAAGGTCCTGGTCTCGAGCAATTCGCAGCACTCCCTCCGCCAGTGACAGAGGATTATCCTGAACCACAATGCCAATCCTATTGCGCTGAACAAAATCTGCTATTTCAGTGCAATTTGTAGCGACAATAGGAAGGCCATAAGAGAGATACTCAAATAATTTCACAGACATACGCATATCGTTATAGGCGTTTTTCCACATCGGAATTAGCGCAATATCACTCCGGTGATACACCTGTTCCAAGCCTTTGCCCCAGAGATGATGAATGTGTAACCACTCTGCTTCAATGTATTTTTCAAAGATTGACCTCTGGGATATGTACTCATCCTCTCTACACACCAGCTCCAGGTCAAGCTTGTATTCCCGATTAACTAGATCAAGGGCATCCAAGAGCAGCTCGGTGCCATATTCCTGAGTAATGCCACCGACATAGACAGCTCTCTCAACTTTAGGGGAGAATTGAGCCTGCTCACTTTTGTACGAGACGTGACCGCCCGGAGGCAAGATAAACTTTGGCGTACTGAAATGGAAACGGCTGGCCATCGTCTGGCTTTGGAAGAAGAATGCGGAGATAGCCCTGGGCAAGAAGAGCATATCGGACCAGTATCTGAATAAGAGCAACCATTTCTTTGGGCCATGATAGGGGAACCAGTCAGCGAATCTCCAGTAGGCGTCTCGATAGTACAAGCCTATCGGTATTCCTCGAGCTTTGAGAGCCAGGTAGAAAGTATAGTCAATGAATGGATTCAGGGGGTATGTGGATGGTTCCGCATAACAGAAGGAGAACCTGTCGACTTTACCACTGCGAACCAACTCATACATCTGTCTTCCACGCCCCCACAACGTACCCGCAACTACCTCGACCTCATACCCGAGATCGCGAAACGCTTTGCACATGTGGTAAGGACGTACTCGAGAACCACTGAGACGCCTCTGAGGAGTAGGATAGTTGATATGCACTAGCACTTTGTCTGCACGTCGCTCTCTCGAACGATGCTCTGCTCCCATCAGCGTTACCTTGTTCCTGTTTGAGTTTACATTAGAGGGTGTATAGGTACTCCTCAAGCAGTCGCACCATCTTCTCGCCAGCGCGCCCATCACCAAACGCCAGCGGCGGTGTCCCGTCCGGCCAGACCCGACCGATGGCTGCCCAGACGATGCGCTCCCGGTCGGCTTCCACCACCACGTTCCATCCAGCATTCACCGTCTCTACCCACTCCGTCTCTGGCCGCAACGTCACGCAGGGTACGGCGAAGAAGTACGCTTCCTTCTGCACACCGCCGCTGTCGGTCAGAATCAGTCGGGCGTGCTGTTCCAACATCAGCATATCCAGGTAGCTCACCGGCTCAACAAGTTGCACGTTGGAACATTGGAAGGCGGGAAGGTTGTTTAAGCCAAACTCGGCCATACACCGGCGAGTGCGGGGGTGCACAGGGAAGACAATGGGCTCACCGATTTTGATAAACGCCCCCAAGATGCTCTGCAGACGCTCAGGGTCGTCTGTGTTGTAAGGGCGATGGACCGTCGCCAACAGATAGCGCTTGGGGGTCAGTCCCAAGTCGTTCAGGATCGTTGAACGTTCCCGGGCCAGGGCGCCAAACTGGAGCACGGCGTCGTACATCACGTCCCCCACCAGGTGCACCCCTCGCGTGATCCCCTCCTTCGCCAGGTTGTTCACCGCCGTCCGGGTGGGGCAAAAGAGCAGGTCAGCGCAGTGGTCGGTCAACACCCGGTTGTGCTCCTCCGGCATCTCCCGGTTGAAGGAGCGCAGCCCGGCCTCCACGTGGGCTACCGGAATGTGCAGCTTCACTGCCGCCAATGCTCCAGCCAACGTGGAATTGGTGTCGCCGTAGACCAGCACCCAGTCGGGCCGCTCAGCCAGCAGCACCTTTTCAACGTGGGCCAGCATCTGTCCGGTCTGCCAGCCGTGCGAGCCAGAGCCCACCCCCAGGTTGTAGTCCGGCCTGGGGATCTCCAGTTCCTGGAAGAAGACTGCCGACATTTCGTCGTCGTAGTGCTGGCCGGTGTGCACGAGCACCTCGGTGTGCTGCCAGCGTAGCTCCCGGCTCACTAGGGTGGCTTTGATAAACTGAGGCCGCGCGCCAAAAATGCTGACGACTTTCACGCCCTTTCTCCCTCATGCCGTGCTCGAGGACTGCAAAACCTGTTGATATAAATTCTCCATCAACGCCGCATTATCCTCCCAACGATAGTTAGCTAGGACGTGCCTGCGTCCTAGCTCACCCATCTGTCTGCGCAAGGCCGGATTTTCGATCAAAGTCAGAATTGCCTGCGCCAATTGTTCACTGTTCCCCGGCTCAACGAGTATCCCAGTCTCCTCATCTAATACAACTTCAGGGACACCACCGACGTTAGTGGCAACCACTGGAATCTCCATGGCCTGCGCTTCCACTGCTGCCACGCCAAACCCTTCGCGAATGGAAGGCATTACAAAGATGTCTACACTTTTAAGGAGTTCTGGAACCTGGCGGTGTTCAATAGTACCCAGGAAAGAAACGTTCCGCGTTAAGCCCAATTGTCCAGTCAATTCTTCCAATTGGCTGCGCAGTTCCCCAGAGCCCGCCATAAGAAGCCTGGTCTGAGGATATTCCCTAACTACTATCTCCATGGCTCGAATCAAATACTCAGGACCATATTTTACCTTCAGACCCTTGACAAAGCCCAGGGTGACTGCTGAGGTCATGTTGATTCGCCCGGCCGGGCGAAACACCTGGCAATCAACCCCGAAAGGCACAATGTGGATCTCCTTGTCAGTATAGTGCCGCGTAACATCGGCCAGGAAAGGGCTGGTAGCGGTGACCATCTTGGCTTGTTTGAACACGAAACGGCGGTAAAAGGATGGCTTTATCTCAGCCGTGTAGTCGTCAATTACATCTGAACCCCACGGGGAGACAAACAGATTTTTCACCCCCCAGTACCAAAATAGTTTTGGGGAGATGTAGTGGACATGAAGTATGTCGGGGTCAAAAGCGCGAACTATAGGCCAGAATGTCCAGGTGTTTCTCAACACCTCAAATTTGCGGATCAACCGGTTCCTACTGGTTACGCTCAGCCCTGGGAGCACCTGAGCACCCGGAATAGGAAATTTTTCATCGGAAAGTACAAGTATCTCATTGCCCTTTTCCAGAAAGTACTGAACCCATTTTCTGGTGTGTACGTTTTTGGCCTCCGCGACAAAGCATATCTTCACATTAGTTCTCCCTAAAAGCCTACGACCTGTATCTCTCCCAATGGAATCAGATCATCTGGCAATCGTTTCCCGGTTTCATCAAAGACAGGAAGCCGCTCCATTGACTCCAGCAGATACATGCCAGCCACCAGACGATAGGTGCCCGCTGGCAAGTCGGGAGGGAGGGCTATCTCATGACCGTCCCAAATCACTTCTCCTCGCCGCCATAGAGAGGTCGGATAATCCCCTCTTTGCGGTTGGCAATCCTGCTGGACACGAAGGTTCCCCCCCTCATCCAACAAGTGCACAAAGACGATGTAGTCTTTGTCCATTGTAGCTCGCGCCTGCCAATAGAGCCTGGGGCGTAAGGTCTCACCGGCTCTAGCTATACCGCTAACCTCGTGGCCTATGAGACGGATCTTCTGGCCAAGATTATACCACATCCCCGATTCATAGCCGAGCAACGACAGCTTGTCGGCCTGGCTGAGCCGACTGCCCAGCCACAGATCAACATCTCTGTAAGGCCCTTTGCCCTTCATTTCCAGGCCAATCAAAAAAGTCCCATTTTGTTCCTCGTCACGGTCAATGGATAGATACCGCGTGCCGTCATTGAAGACAGATAGGCCATAATACTGGCCTCTCTGGATAAAGACAGCCAGATAGTTCTCAAACACATCGGGTGCCCCAAAAACCTGAAGGGAAACGTGCAGTTTCTTCTGGCCCTCGATGAACCGTTTATCAATCGGTATCCTCTCCCATCCGTGGATCACCTCGTTGCTGATGGGATACTCTTTTATCATCTCTCCATTGGCAAATACCCTGACACCGTACTTCTTCTGAGGAGGTTCGATCTGTGCCCCATCTAGTTCCATCTTCAAATAATAACTGTCGTATCCCCGAGTCCACGGAGGCAGGTCAATCAGATGTCCTATCTCGTGGTCTGCTTCAGTTAGATTCGAAAAAGTGTCCTCCCGAAACAGGGGCAGAGCACAGCCACGAAAAACCGCATAACCAAAGGCGATGAGGATCGCCAGGCCACTCACCCCAGGATGGGGGATTCTGTCCCTGTATCTGAACACCATGAGACATATCAGGACCATCAAACAGAGTTTAACAATAAACAGACCCTCCTCGGTGAGAGGACCGAACAGGTTCAGGAAGAATTGTTCCTCGGCTCCTATCGTGACCGCGATGACTGCGATCAAAGCGGTCAAGGCCAGGGCCAGAAATCCGCTGCGAGCCTTTCGAGCCATATCAACCAGCGTAGCGATCCCCGCTGCGGCGAATACACAGACATAGGGCATCCAGGGGATAGTATAGCGAAAAATCGCCAGAATAATGACGTGCACAAGACTGGAATAAACGATGAGCCAGTAAAGGAACAGATGCTTCTTCCATTGGAGCAGAGATACCACCACTCCGGGTAAAGCCAGAAAGAGGATCAGCCTGTGAAAAATGAGCAAACGATTGAGAGAAATACCAGACATGGACGAGGTGGCCCAAGGCGCGAACCAGAAGCGCTCCACCCCGCGTCCCCATCTCCTTGCGTATGTGGTCAAATAATCAAAGGGCTTGGTTACCAGACTCCGTATAATGTTAGCGGAACTCTCCCGTAAAGCCTCTCCCGTACTTTTGCTGGTAGCTTCCCTCCACTCTTCAGGCTTGTCCCTCACCAGGTGCGCCAAACCACTTGATTCGGCTACCTGATTCGCGTCAGTGATGACCACAAGGGTACCCGCAATAGGCAACCTGACCAGTCGCTCAAAGTCGAAGGACTGAAACGAGTGAATATCCCTCGCTACAACAGTAGAATAGACAAGGATAAACCCAATTAGAAACAGGCTCAAAGACTTGAATATCGTCTTTCCCTGTAGCCAGAAGGTGATGAACATTGCCACGGGGATAAATATAATCAGGTAAAAGAAAAGGTCTCTGGACATGGCAGCCAACCCAAAGGCCATACCACTCAGGAAGACAAAACGGGTTGTGGCTGATCTAAGAGCGAGGATAAACAAATATACGAATAGGCCAAGGGTGAAGGTAGCAACAGTCTCAGTCATGAGGTGGCCGGTATATTCGATAAACGGTGGGAATAAGGCCACCAACAGGGCAGCGATCGAGCTAATGAATTTATTCCTGCTAAAGGATTCATAAGCGATGCCAAATACGACCAGACTCAGCAAGCTGCCGAGCACAGCCTGAGCCAGATACACCACCTGCAAGCTGTATCCAAAAACAAAATAAAGCGGAGCTAGAAACAACGGATAGCCGAAGAAAAAAGAGTAAATTTCCGGGGGACCACCGGACAACCCATAGCCGCTGACGACGTTTCTCGCCAGGGTATCGTAGAGAGCAGCATCCTTTATAACCTCTGGGTGAGGATAGCGGGTGACGAAGTAGACCCTCAGCCCCAGTCCTAACAGAAAGATTGCCAGCAAGAGGATGATAATCGTTTTTTGGGATCTGAAGGTGCTCACCACTGAAGAAAAGGCGTCAGATACCTTGAACGAATTGACCTCCTTCCGGAAGACCACCAGCAGGCTGAGGGCGTTGAGCAAAAACAAAAAGATAACTATTCTTTCTGTAGTCAATGACTGGTCAGCAAGTATGCTCTGTGTATAAGCCAGCCTGACGTAGAATTCACCTGGCTGGTCACCTGCCTGGCTTGAGAGATCATCCTCAGTCCAATTCGCGCCGTCAAAAAAGGAACTATTTCTGGAGGCGACTGCCGCATCACCGTAAAAGGTCACATAGTCTGCTTTCGGATTGGGGGCTCCACTGAGGCTAAAGATGACCTCTGCTTCTCCAACCTCTCGTACGGCTTCCCTCGCCGGGCCTTCCAGGAGAACCGGGTGCCACCGGGCATTGCCACTGATCCCCCGGGGATACCTCTTGATCTCTCGGCCATTGAGCTTCACCGAAAGCGCGTAGGCTCCCGTGGACTTTCCGCTGGCCCAGAACTCCAAACGTACTCCGTCGTACTCGCTTTCGTTGAAATCCCTGGCCACAACCGAGTCCTTTTGCCACACATCCAGCTTATCCGGCAAACTAATGACAACCCTCACCTTCTGGGCGGTGTCGCTGAGGGTTGTTTCCCAGCGCCGGTCATGGGCCGGAAACTGCCACCCTTGATCGTTCTTGACGTAATCGGTCCTCTCAGTCTGCAAGAAGCAGCCTAGGGAGATTAGTGACACAATCAAGACAGCCGCCACAAAAGGTTTATTGCTTCGAAAAAAGTCCGATAGGCCGCTTAACCAGCCATCCTTGGAGACACTTCTCATGAAAGGTATCCTCTCAGTGCTTCAAGCTTGTCCAGAAACGGTAGGTCGGGCTCCCACATCCTATTAACTGACTCGCCGAGGGAGAATATGTTATAGACACTACACATCGCCGGTTTCAATCCTGACTGTCTTAGTCTAACGCAAGAAACTCAAGAGTTTTATCAGCGGCGGAGGCCAGTGTGATACAGGACCCAACTATCCGCGTCGCACCAGGCCTTTACCAACGCCAGCAGGCTTTGCCAGCTCACAACTCCTTCCATGCGTTGATGAGGATCGGCGATCACAGAGCCAATGACAAAGCTAACTAGACTCCGAGCAAACAACAACAGAACCTTAACAAAAGTAGCCGCTATTGCATAACCCATACCAAAATGCTTGATCCAGAAATAGATCAAGCCCTGACTGATTTTTACCAAACGATGGCGTCCCCACTTCTTCATCCCACTCACATTGCCGTAATGGACGATCTCTACCGGTCGGACCCAAACAACCTGATACCCTGCCTTGTGCACTCGCCAGCAATAATCCAGGTCTTCACCATACATGAAGAGGTTCTCGTCAAGTTTGCCTACCTCCTCCACTACACTTCTTGGGAGCAACAGGCAGGCTCCTCTTGCCCAATCGACTTTTTTTGTCCCATCTACTACTCCTCGCCGGAAACGAACTACCCCGACGCACTTCAAAAGCGCCAGCAGATCGTCCCTAATCACATTGCCTATGGTAGGGAAACGATGGGCAGATGACTGCAAAGTGCCATCACTATTCAAAAGAGTGGGCACTACGACCCTTAAATCGCCCCCTGAACCTGCTTCAAAGACAAGGGCTGATAGAGCCCCCGAGGGAAGCACGGTATCCGGATTCAACAGTAGGATGTATGTCCCCTGCGCAAGAGCAAGCGCTTCATTATTGGCAGCAGCGAATCCCACATTCTTTCTGTCACCGATCAAACGGACTTGAGGAAAAGCTCCTCGAATCGCTTGCAGGACTCCATCACTAGACCCATTGTCACGCACGAGAACCTCAAAATCAACCCCTTGATTCATGAAGACAGACTGAAGACATTCGAGCACGTATTCTCTGCAGTTCCAAGTCACAATCACCAAGGAAACAAGCGGGCTGTGCATACTAATACCCCTGTTTGGTTATAGCTTCTCGATACAGTTCTGCATACCGGTCAGCATGAACCTGTACACTGAACAATCTCTGTGCCACCTCGCAACACCTGGCAGAAACAGAGCGATCGGCCGCGAGGCGAATGAGTGCCTCCGAGTTTTGATCCCAATCATCTGTTAACAATACGCCAACAGAATACTTGGTAATTACCTGAGCAGCACCACCTATGTATCCATCACAAATCACCGGTAGGCCCGAAGCCAAATACTCAGCAAACTTGACTGACATAACAACCGGAGATATTACACTCCTAGGCATGACAAGCAGCCCATAGTGGCAGCAACTCAAAGCACTAGCCACCAAGTTGCTATCAAAGGAACGGACCCATATCTCATCGTCTGGAACACCACTTTGTCGAACCGTAGAGACTACAACGTCTACCGGGGTCCGCGTCAAAATAACCAAAATAGAGCTTTGAAACACGTTACGAATCTGCTTGTATCTACTCAGAATATGTTCGAGGTCGTTCCATTTGTTGAACCTGTTTGCGCTGACGACTAGTAAAGTGTGGGACTCTGCCATCAGTTGCAGCGAATCCAGGTCTATTTTGACAGGATCAGTGAGTTCAAGAGCCTCAGACCGAAAGAAGCTAGCGCTGGCTGTAGTAAAGATCACCTCGACTTTTCGGGCGTGTTGACTATAAAAGGGCGCCATAGGCTCAGAGACCACCACTACTGTATGAGCGTTTTTCACCACCAATCTCTCGATTTGCTTCCACATAGCATAAGCTAAAGAAGTTTCTTGCCATTCCCCTCTTAGAACGCGTTCTTCAGGCCAGTGAGAGCGCGGATCAAAGATATACGGAACACCCCCCAGTTTATGCACCAACAATCCAATCAGTCCAGCCTGATAGCTGCGACAGTGCAGCACATCAATTCTATGTATCTGCACATAAAGCAACACCTCCAACACTGCCAGCGGAAGTGCAACAGCCAACTCTAGAGGGCTCATAGAAGTAAATGGATAGGCAGCCAATAGAGGAAAGAAAGAGCAATTCACGGAAGCCGTACGCAATTCGTCCTTGACTTTTTGGAAAGCACGTCTGTGCTTGCGGAATATCCACTCATCAACATACCATTTACGGACTCGCAATATGGGGACCAAGCTCAAAAAGTGCATTTGGTACCCATCACCATGCCTCTGAACAATGGTCTTTAACAAAGACTTGACCTGTGTCTCAAAGATTCCATAGTCAACAACTAGCTCAGTACACATCAAATAAAGAACATTATGCTTGGCCATAGTCTTTGGTATCCTACTCGTGATGACTGGTCAACAATCGCAATCGCTCTTCTGCTATCAACTCGTCTGGATTCAGTTCCAGGACATTGGCATACTCCTGCTTTGCCTTATCACAGGTACACTTTCATTCGGGGGCATGGTGAACTTTTGCCATACCCAGTCGCCACGCCAGACTTGAATAGCAGCGCTGATAGATGATTACATCTTCCTTTGGATTTTTTGAGACAATCGCCCCATCACTCGGCGCTCAATCACCTTATTAAGAAGAGCCATTAAATAATTCCTCATCCAACTCTTCTATGTGAGAGGATAAAAAGCAAAATAGATTATCATGCTTTGGGAGATCTCTGATTTCTCTAATAGCCATGAGTTTTGATGGAGTAGACTTGCTTTTTTCCAATTTGAAACAGCGATATCCATTAATTGAAGTGATAAATCTGTAAATATCCAAAGGCTCACCTCCCTGTATAGGATGCAAGCAGCTATACTCTACACAAATAATAGGAGCGTGCGCTTGGCTTAAGACTCTACGAGCACCTTTTAAAACTTCCAGCTCCCAACCTTCTACATCAATTTTAATAAGTTTAATATCCCTTTTGATTAAAGAAAAAACTACATTATCTATAGTTTCAACATTTACATCTGCAATTTTCTGTCCGCCTTCAAAATTGACTAATGAAGAGCCACCCCGATTAATCGCGAAATGAGCGTAGATTGGCTGAGTCTCTTGCCTTGCCCCTAACGCAAGCTTATAGGTATGAATATTGCTAAAGCTATTAAGATTTACATTCGCTTTAAGTAACTCAAATACAGCAGGCATCGGCTCAAAGCTGTACACGAGACCACTATTTCCAACCAACTTGGCAGCATGAAGAGACATAAGTCCAATGTTTGCGCCCACATCTAAACAAACGTCTCCTGAAGATAACGTCCTTAAAAATATGTACAGCGTTCCAGCTTCATAGGATCCTGCATAGTAAATCTGGGCCTCCAATCCTCCATTGCTATCTAATGCTGGGTGTACAATGACCTTGAAGCCATACTTCGTAGAACAAATCACGGGGCCTTTTGGCCTAGGTATCAAAGAATTAGAAACAAATTTCTTTATCCTCCAAGTTCCACGCCATTTTTTGTCCTCTAAAAATCTTAAGAGGATGTGAGCAAGTTCACGCCGGAGTACTTTAGTCGGATGCAAGGGATTTTCGCCGTCCACAGAGTATCTTTCTCGCAAGAGACCTCCTTAAAACCCAGCAGGCCACTACATCTCTCGCCTCAAAATAAAACCGCTGAGCTTGGAGTAGGAATTCAGATAAGCGAATAGATCACCCTTCCTGGGGATCAGCACATCGGTTAGACTGTTGCCTGAAACCCTAATATAAAAGAACAGGACCAGTAGTGTAGCGCTACAATAAGAGAATGAAGAGGCTATAGCCGCCCCGGCAATGCCAAATCTTGGAATCAAGAACAAATCACAGATGATTGTAGCAATGAGTGAAATTGCGGATGCATAGGCACCGTACTGCAACAGACCCCGACCAGCCAGGTCACCACAAAGTATCTTGCTGATGCCCAGGGCCACAACGCCTGGCATCAGCAGCCACAAGGGGATAACCGACGGCGCATAAGCTTCACCATAAATGAAGATGATCAAAGGTTTGCTGACCACAGATAATCCCAACGCAGCGATAAGGGTGATCAGGAAGGTGTTCCGGCACACTTTCGGGGTGAAGAGTTTGGCTTTCTCTGCTCCGGTCGCTGCCGTCCTGGGGAATAGTATAGCGGCCACAGCATGAGGAATGTACCATAGCAACTCGGCTATAGTCACGGCAATAGAGTACAGGCCCACGTTAGTCACCCCAACGAAGTAATTGACGATGAACGTGTCAAGTCTATAGTTGAAGAACTGTACCACGTTACCCAGATAAGCACGGAATCCAAGGAAGACGGACTCTTTCAGCAGGCCAGGATTCAAAATTGGTCTGACAGATACGTCCTTACTCAGTTCTTTGAGTGCCCAACTCACCATCAATGCTGAAGCCAGGATAGTGGCGCAGATCGCCCCGTCCACGCCCAGGCGCAGGGCCACAACGAGCACCACGGTGAAGAACAAGGCCGTCACCTTTCCCCATAGGGTGATAAAGTTGTACTTCCCGACACGCTGCAGTCCCAGGAAGATGGGCAATAGATACCCACTAAGCAAATTCAGGGGCAGGAGCAGGCTGGCCAGTAGCAGCAAGGAAGGCTTGACGCCGGCAGCAATCGTATTGGAAACCAGCGGGATACAAATGATGTAGAGAGGTACTGCCACCAGATTGGTAGCAGTGACAACCATCAACGAATTGCCCAGGATGGCCTGCAGGGTATGTTTTTTGCTGCCCAGGAAATAGACACTGGCAATATCCACCCCAAAGTGGAGGAACTGCGAGGCAAAGTTTGGGACCAGCACAGCCAATGCGACCATACCCTTCCCAGAGGGCCCCAGCACTCGGGCAGTAATCATGCTGATAAGGAAGGCCAGGCCGAAAGCACACACCTGCGTGATGAATGTACTCAGTGCATCCAGTGTGAAAGTGCTCATCTTTGCTTCACCCTTTTCTACCCAAAAGCTCTTGGTAAATGGTGTGTAATTGAGCCCCGACGCGTTCAGGACTGAAGCGTTCCGTGACGTAATGCGAAATTTGGTCAGGTGAGAAGCGTTCCAGATGATCGAGCATATAATCCAATCCCTTATACAAGGCTTCTGCATCGCCTGGCGGCACCAACAGGCCGACATCGCCAGTGACAAACTCTTCCGGTCCCCCGCAACGGGTGGCCAAGACAGGAGTCCCCGTAGCCAAAGCTTCGGCTGTAGCCACACTAAAGTTCTCGAAGAGGCTCGGAAGCACAAAAAGATGGCTCTTTCTTAATAAATCGGCTGACTGTTCAGTTGGCAATCGTCCATAAAAAGTCACAAAATCCTTAAGACCCAAAACCCTGACCAAATTTTCGTAGTACTCCCTAAGTGGGCCCTCACCTATAACATGAAGATGAAAATCCGAGCGCTTTTCTCGGAGTAACCCTAATGCACGCAATAAATAATCCAGACCCTTACGATGCTGTGATAACATGCTGATGTAAGCAATATCCCTAAAACGAGAATTTGGTCTTTTTTTCTTGGGATAAAAAAGCTGAGTATTTACAACATTTGGGACCACTTTAAATTCGGCCTTTATGCCGTAACTTTGTATAGCATCTAACAAAAACTGGCTTACTGTGCACACCCTGTCTGCGAAGGTGAAGGCCAATCGTGCCTTAGTAACCTCTTCTCTGGAGAGAGCCCTCATGGGAAAAACTGTATAATGCTCCGTTATGACTATAGGCAGCCGGTAAAATTTACCAGTCAAGACAGCAGGCACGCCCGCTTTATAGACATGGGCATGAATGATATCCGGTCGGAAGCCTTGGGCGACGATGCGCCGGAATGATTGCAAGACGCTCCAGAGGTAGATAAGATACGAGGTTTTAGGGACCGGCGAGCGCCGATACCGAACCCGGTATGTCGGGATGCCCTCCGCGAGGCTTTCATCAGTCTCCTGCTCCAGCCGCCAGAGCTCTTTCAAGTTCGGGTCCAGTCCGGCACAGTGGAGTATGACCACATCGTCGTAAAGCCGCACGGCCTTAGCGTGTTCCCGAACGAACATGCCTGCTACCGGCTGCTCCTTCGTAGGGTACCAGGTGGTAATGAACAGGACCTTCAGGGGCTCCATTGAACTGGCCTCCTGATACTCACACTCCTGGCTATGTCATCTCGAAAAGCCTGGATGTAGGAGACCACCCGACTTTCCTTAGAGGTCTCCACCGCTTTCCGTGGAACTATCGCCACCTTGGAGATCACGATGTACCACTGCTCCCTTTTCAGAGAAGTGATGGTTAACTCTGAGCCACCGCCCTGACCTTCAAAGACGGCACTGACTTCCCTTTCGCCCTCCTCGGTCCCGGACCATTCGATGACCTGACTCACCCCATTCAAAGTGACCTCCACCTGGTTGGAACCCTGCCCCTCGTGATTGTACACCGTAAGGAGCACCTGGTAGTCTCCCGCTGGTATAGGGCGGATGGATTTGGACATGGTTGCCCCCAGTTCGCGGGCAACGGCATAGCCCTGGTACCTCATCCAGCCTGGACAGTGTTCACAAAAGTCGGTCAGGCCCTCAAAGTCCTCACCTTCGTAGCTCTCCCACAACCTGATCCGACCGAGAGCGGCTTCTTTTGGGGTTACCCCTTCTTCATGCAAGTTGATGGAGAGGTCATAGGCGTCCAGGGGCAGGTCATCGGATATAAATACAAAATACGTCTCTTGATATACGTCGCCCGGTTTCCATGAGCGCTGCGCGATCGCCGCGTTCTCCACCAAGTCGAAAGTCTCGGAAAAGACATGGCCGGAGTTGACCCCTGCGAAGCGAAATTCGACCTGCCGGTTCTCCTCGATCTCATCCAGTGGCTTCCAGCCGAGGGTGAAGGCAGTGCACCGATTCAGCTCTATTGGCTCTTCATCCAAGGAGTAGCTAGCCAAGATCATGTCATCGGACACCCTGGCCTCGGAATCAGAGTAAAGTGCTGGTGCTACAGCATCCCAGGAGGCGAAAGGCACGGCTGGGTTGTACCGATAAATCGAAACGTCGCCTTTGTCATAGATCTTCTCAAAGTTCGGTGAATAACGGTCAAACTTGCTCTGCGGTGAGCGGGAGGTAAATCCCGGAGCTGCCAGATCCACGAAGATATAGTCGGCGTCCCATTTCCTCAATAGAGAGACCGTGGTTTTCAAGTCGACGTCCTGGTCGAGAACGGACGTGACATCTCGCCAAGTCCGGGGCCCCTTCTCCACATTATTCGCCTCCTGGTGTGTCGGAGGGACCGTAATCACGAACCGGCCCGTCAGGCCAGCAATATAGTAGCTGCTTACCGGATCAGACAGGATCACGGCGTCTTTTGGCAATTCATTCATGATAAAGCTAAAGGGCTCCTCCCAGTTGACGAGGCGTCCTTCCTTACTCACCTTTACACTGTATCTGTAGCTAGAAAAAGGGTTGTAGATTGCCACCACCCCGTCTACGACCGGTCCGCCCAGGAACGACGCTATTGCGCAGAAGAGGGATATACCTAGCAGAAAAGCCGGGAGAAACCTGCTTTTCCAACTTTTCCCCCTCCTTCGCGTTCCGCTGAGATCCTCACCCCCAGAACGTGTAAGATCAGCGAGCCATTGGTAAAGGAAAAATCCAAAAACCAGGACAGATGGGGGCATTTCGTATGCCAACCTGAAAATGGCCAGATCTGGAACCCATGCCCCTGCACAGAGATACAGCAAAAAAGGGTTGAAAATGATCAGCGGTACGATAGCCATGTTTGCAAAAAGGAATGTTTCAGCGCGTTTGCCCCTTAAACAACCAGGCATGAGGAAAAACACCAATAAATAAGCGAATAGGACCAGTTCTCCTCTGGCCCCCACATTCGGAAGTAGCGTCTTTTCGAACAGGAGTGGATGAGGAAACAGCATGGCTGGGTTCACAATGAAGAATCTTTCTCCGAGGCTCAGAGAGTGTCTAAACCGGTCTTTGTAAATCTCATGTACGTTAGCATTCCTTAGTGTAGAATCCACTACCAACTTCGAAGAGGTCAATTTGAAAACAGCAAAGGGAGAAGCGAATACTAGAGTTACAATTATCACCAATAAGACTCTCCTCAAATCACCGTCTGAGAAAACCCCTTTCTTCAACCTGAAAAGCAAACCGAACAGGGCATAGGAAGAAACCGAGAGCAAGAATAGCTCAATGATGAAAAAATGTACGGCAGACAGGGCAAAGCCCAATCCAGAGGCTAGACAAAGGTATTTCTTCTTGCCCGTGTCAAGATACCTAAAGGTAAACAACAAAGCTATCCAGAGGACAGCGATGTTGATGCGGTTGGGTTGGGGCAGGACACGAAAGTCCAGCTTGTGATGCAGGACAAAGTAGAGGACAGTAACGAGAGCCGCCAATTTGTGGTTCTTGAACAGAGTCGAGGCAAAAGCGTGAAAGGAGAAGATATAGACAGGCGCAAGAAGCGCGGGTAGATAGAGCCAGATTCTCGTTATATCCATCCTCGAAAAGGAGGCAAGCAGGGCAAGCGCAAGATTCCAGGTTCCCGTCTGAGGAACCAGGCCAGGCGACTCCCAAGGGAAGTAGATGCCCGTATTGAGCACTTGTCCGGTGTTAATGAGCCTCCTTACAGCGGCCATGTGCATAAAAGAGTCGGCGGTGTGCGAGAGCCAGGGGCCAGTCCAGAGGGCTAGCAGTGAACAGAAGGTAGCAAATAATATAATGATCAAAGTCGGCTTCGAAAAACCACCGATTCTTTCCAGCACTCTCTGATGCCCGTTGTTGTCATTTCTATCACTCTTCCTGCCACTCCACCATTCCTTTACTCTGACCAGAGAGACGACAACCAATAAAATCAGCAACGAGACCTGGACAACTGAAAGGTCACCGCCCAAGAGGTAAAACCCAACTCCCAGAACGCTTATTGTCCCCACACTAAGTGAAAAGGCAATGGCGCATTTGTCCAGGAAAGAAAAGTCGTCACCCTTAAACAGAATAGGGATAGCGAGCCATCCTAAGCCAAAGAAAAGAATAATATAGGCTAAAAAGAGACGTAATAGATCCAAGGGCAGAGTCCCCCGAGAATTGCTGGAGCGCGTAAATATTATCATCAGCGGCGACAATTGTCAAATGCTGATGTCGCATTCAGGCGAGTTCCGTCGGTTGCCTGCCCGTGGCAAATATGGAAAGATCCCTCAACAAAGGAGGACAACAGAAGAAGCCACCATGTGTCACATAGTGGCTTCTTCCTGCTACATATTCGAACCGTCCGCTGCTATGCTACGTGCCCAAAACCGGACAACAACTATTGAATTGGAGGACCTACATATGAGCCTTGATTATCACCAGTTCCACCAAGTCCTCTCAAGTTCACCAAGGCCAGAATATTTTGACCAGTTAAACTTTCAACCGTCATTGAGCCCTCGAAAGTAGAGGTACTAATATGGGTATCGTAGCGTTGATCGATATTGATTGATGAATTGGCCGACACTGTGGTATCATATTGGATCGAGCTACCGCCAGAGAATGGATAATAGGTTACCCTCACCGTAGCATCCGTCCCACTTAAGTTCATAACTCCCACCGCTGTGGACCAACTATACCCGAGCATACTGTGCTCTTTGTATACTACTGGCACGGCCACTTTTGTCACACTGGACCCCCCCACGGCGACCGACGAGACTGGCTGATATGTCCCAGTAGCCCTGATATTAGAGATGGCTACTATCTCACCACTCAGGGCCTCTAGGGAGGCCGTACCATAATAGGTGCCGGTTGTAATACTCATATCATAACGCTGATCAATCGAGCGCATCTCTCCTGGACTCAGCGTGATGTCGTAAGACCAGGGTGACCCACCGGGATACTGCGAAGGGATGCCACTTGAAGGATAGTACTTTACCCTCACTGTTGACCCCGATCCACTGACATCTTTCACCATTATGGCCGAGTTATAGTCGTATCCATATGACTGGATGTGCTTATACAATAAGCCAGTGAAAATTTCTCCACTCCCGGGGGTTGCGCCCCCAGCAAAGCCCTTATAGCAAAGTAGAGAACCATCTGTTTGTAGATTGACCATCGCCACTACTGGCACATTTGAAGTCAACGTAGCTGACCCATAGAATGTTCCCAAGCTGGTCAGATCGCTTGTATTAATGTATTCACTTGTTTGTGGCTCGATAGGGCTAAAATTTAAGTTAGCCGAGTTCCCAGCATAGTCTGCGGAGAAGTTTATTGTTACATTGGCATTGGTATCGCTACTAGTATTCTGGATAACTATCAAATTGTTCCAGTAGTAGCCCAGGCTGCGATAATTCCGCATGATTTGTGGTAAAGCCAAACTGGCGCTGGCCTCTGTTGAAGGCAAGCTGGCGTAGGTGTCGAATCTGTTAGGAGAACCCATTCCTTTTTCAAGTACTACCGCAGCCACTGGCCCACCAGAAGCTATAACAGCCGAACCATGCGTGAACCCAGACAAGCTCATAGATCCCTGGTCGTAAACCTTAGCATATCCAGGGTTAAAGGTCGGAGAGTCATTATAAATAGCCGTCGAGCTATCAACGGTATAGATACTCACCTGAAGTGTTTGTTGAGTTGTATCCACATTCTGTGCGTAGAACATCGTGGTTGTGTTGTAAGTAGCAGCAGCATGAGGTCCGGCTGGCTCCACAGTGGGGACGGGTGTAGACGTAGGCACGGGAGTCGGCGTGGGCGCTTCCGTGGGCTCTACGGTCGGCTCCTCGGTAGGTTCAGGCGTGGGCGCTTCCGTGGGCTCTACGGTCGGCTCCTCGGTAGGTTCAGCCGTGGGCGCTTCCGTGGGCTCTACGGTCGGCTCCTCGGTAGGTTCAGCCGTGGGCGCTTCCGTGGGCTCTACGGTCGGCTCCTCGGTGGGTTCAGCCGTGGGCTCTTCCGTGGGCTCTACGGTCGGCTCTTGAGCCAGAACCACCGGCAAAAAGCTGACTGGCATCAGCAAACTCAGTACCACTAAGAGAATCACTAGCTTTTTCATGTTGCTTGCCTCCTTACTTTTAGACCAATTTGATCATACTATATCATAGAACAAGCGGTAATGCAATAGTACCTTTGGGTAGTCAAACTCGAACTCGGCATGATTAAAGGCCTTTCATAATCTAAAAGCTATAGCCACACTGATCAACTCACCGATGGTGAGCCAGATCCTAGCCAGCAGTGAGATGACAATAGCTACCGAAGTGGGAAGATAGTAACTGAGCAGGAAGGCCAGTACGCTTTCACGGATCCCTAACCCACTTGGAGCGAAAGGGCTAATAAAACCGGTGAGGAAAGAAATCCAATAGATACCTACTAGGGGCAAAAGAGTAGCAAGAGGTAATGGATAGACCGAAAGGGTGAAAAAATAGAAACTTAGCCCGCCAAGTATCGCAGCTAATATATATAGTATCAGCAAAATCAAGATATCACTCCGCCTATTATCAAAATCAAAGTGTATTTCGTCTCTACCAAATATCCGTAAGGCAAAATTTAGTCCCTTATTCCAAATCGAGGGCGTTAGTACCACAAAGGGAAACCCCCCTAGAACGGCAGCGAGAGAAATAACTTTCCAACCTGCCGGGCCAATGTCCACACCCAGAAATAAGACACCAAGAACCACTATCGCTCCACTTACCAGCGTCAATACCGTCTCCAAGACTATGCTACCTATTGTTTCAATTTTGGGAATACCTTCTCTTTCGCACCAATACACCCGCCCCACCAGATTCCAAATACTTCCTGGCAAATATTTAGCAATCTGCGAAAGAAGCCATATCTTCGTGCCTTGTCGCCAGCCTAAACCTTGACTGAAAAACCTTAGTGCCAGGCTCCAATTGAATGCAAGAAAAAAAGAAATGCCCACCAAGAGTAGAAAGGATAAGGCTAAGAAAGAATAGCGGAAATGCCATTGGTGCTCTTTTAAACCACTCCAGTTCTTGAGCAAGCTTGTCCCCAGGCACACAAAAATCACCATCCCCAGGACGTACTGTAACGTTTTCCGTTTGCGCCTCAATATAGTCAGATCAAAGACAAAGAGGCTAAGCCTCCGCTTTACAGACAAAAGTAGCTGTTGAAGCACCTATACACTCCTTGTCCGTCTCTCTTGTGTGTAAAGTTCATTTTGCACAGACTGCTAAAAATATCCACCTATCTTCCAAACTATCCCTAGTGAAAACCACATCTTCCACTCGCAGATTACCCTTTATCAAGCATCGGACTGTAGATGAGAAACCCACCCTAATCCTAGCTGGAATGAAATGCTTTATCTTTGAGAGAGGAGATTTGGTCAATTTCCTAATGGGATGTTCTTCGTAGATAGGAACAAAGTCTCCCCAAATATCAACTTGGGAAAAATGTGTCCCTAGCACCTCCCGAAGTTCATGCAAAGAGAATTCTTTCACGTGAAATGCCCACGAGGGCTTCTTCCCCTTCAATGAGGTCGCGTTTCTGTTTGGGGTAGATAAGTAATAGATGCCACCGGTTTTCAAAACCCGATGGATTTCACTTAAGTATTTGGCAGTATCATCCAGATGTTCAATCACGTCAAGAGAACAAACAAAATCGAAACTCTCATTTAAAAAGCCCAAACTGGTACAATCCATGACCTCGAATTCAAGGTTGTTCAGTTTGTAGTGCTCTCGTGCATACTGAATAGCCTCGCTAGAGATATCCACTCCTACAACCCTTCGGGCTCCACTTTCAGCGATGAAGGCTGAGCTGTAACCTACTCCACAACCAGCATCCAAGACTAATTTCCCAACAAATTGCTCCTTTATGAAATTTAGCCTCGCTAGCTCTTCGGCTATCATATTTTCCAAGCTGGGAATTCCTGGTACTAATCTTTCGCCCGTGAATTTCACGTCCTCCTCCAAAGAAATATCTTAAACAGGCGTTCGTCTTTGTGCCACAGCGAATATATCGTTGCGGAAAACCCACCTGAAGGGATACAGATTCAGCGCAATGTAGGCACATATTTGTATGAAAGCTTTCTCAGAATATCGGCGAATCCCAGTAATGTCTCTGAGCCATACTTTGGAGGAAAATCCAGCTTTCCTCAAAGTGCTTTTCAGGCGAAGAATGTCCTGCTCGTTTATATGCATTTCCTTATGATAAAGATATCTCGCTCTAGGATCGGATGGCAGATTCTTACCTCGCAATCGCTCAAATATCCTAAAAAGGGGATAGGCGAAGAGATGGCGCCATCTATTCGGTGCGGTGTGAATGATTAAACGTCCATCATGCTTAAGGATCCGCTTCACCTCTCGGAGGGCAATGGCAAGTTCCCACTCGTGTAAATGTTCGACAAAGTCAAACATCAGAACTCGATCAAAAGAATCATCCGCGAAAGGTACATTCTTGGCATCAGCTTGCACGATGTGGGCCTCTAAGAGGAGGCCACCACTTTTTTTCCTTAAGACGGTTGATCGGGCAATATCTACTGCACTTTCAGAGTAGTCGATCCCATAGGTTTGTGCTCCCCGCATGGCACATTGTACCACGATCTCACCGCGTCCAAATCCAACATCTAATACCCTCATTCCAGGGTCAATCTCGGCTATGCGCAAAGCCTCTTGTAGTCTCGGCGATAGCTTCGTTCCAAGCGATTCTGTGAACTCTGCATATCCTTCACAATCGCTGAGGAAGTATTTTCTGTCATAGATATGGGGGGAAATGGGGCGAGCCGAAATTGGGTCGCCTTTAGACCCAATAGTTTCACCCTCATTTCCTTTATGTTCCGTGGAGGAAAATGTGTCTCGCTCTAACATCTGCTCCTTTGACAATCTCCTGATAATACGCCAGCGTTGAGCAAGCCGTTCTCTTCCATGAAAACGACTGAGCCCGCTCCAAGCCTCTGCTAATCATCTCCTGGCGGAGTGCCTTATCATCTAACACCCTTAGTATAGCTGCAGCTAATTCATGTTCGTCGGTTGGACTATCCACTAGAATCCCTGCCCCACCAACCACTTCAGGAAGCGCTCCAGTATGAGAGGCAATGACGGGGACTCCACAAGCCATCGCTTCCAAAGCTACCAGCCCAAAGCCCTCATACAGCGAGGGGAGAACCACCAGGTCAGCAGCATTGTAGATAAGTGGCATGTCTTCATCGGGGACAACACCAGTGAAGATTACATCCCTTGAATCCCGCTCCTTTACCAAGTCAAGTACACGAACATCATTATGAGTATGGTATTGCCCACCGACTATGACCAGCTTGTGACGAATTTTCCTATCATACTTAAGGAGAAAAAAAGCTTTAACCAAAGTGATAAGGTTTTTATGAACAGCCATTCCTCCTACATACAAAATTATGTTGTGAGATAAATTGTACTTACTTCTTATCTTTTCCACGCTCATTTTGTCATTAAGGACTCGAAAGGAAGCTCCTTGGGCGGGATAGATCACAGTGACCTTCTCCTCCAGCACACGGAACCATGTGATTATATCCCTTTTGGTACTTTCTGAGATAGCGATTATCCCGGTGACGTGGTTCAAGAAGAGAGGCTGCAGAAGCTTCCAATAAGTGACATCTATCTGTGAGAACATCTTGGGAAAGACAAGACGAGTCAGATCGTTGATAGTCAAGATTGATTTGCAAGGTAGAAAAAAAGCCCCCAGATTCTTCATGAAATGCACCAGTTCTATCTCTTCTCTTCTAACGATTCTCGGCAAGTTGACCTGGGCCCAAACTCTCGGCAAGAAGCGACTAGATGTCCGTACAATCCTCTGATCGAGGTTGCTGAACCTTTCCAGAATGGCCTCTCTTCGGCTAAGGAAAACTATGTACTCGTTATCTCTGTCCAATTCAGCCAAAGCTGTTAGCCATGCCAACGCTGACGACCTTGCTCCTCCGTATGGGGGAAGTCCCAAAGCATCAATGGCAATTCTCACAGTAGTCCCCAGCAGCAAAATTCAAGTCGCGAGTCTTTCGACATTTCACGAACATATTGATCATGTCTCTCTTATAGGTAACGATCTGGAAACCAGTTTGTCTCAGAATCTTATGCATCGCCTTCTCGTTCCGTAACCACGCGTACTGCAAATCATATTCCTGAGTCAAAGTGATCCGACGATGGCTCAATGTCTCAGAGAGAAAAGCCAAAGGAGAAAAGGTAACGAAGTCCAGAACTTTTCGGAAAAATGAGTTTCGAGGCTCAATGTAACACAACTCACCCTCCAATTTTAGAATCCGGTTTATTTCCGTCAACGCCTTCCTAAAATCCAAGTGATGGAAAACGCTATCCACAAAAACCACATCAAACGAAGCCGCCGGAAATTGCGTCGCGTACCCATCAGCTAGAACCACATTAAAGCCTTTGGCCTGCCGCAATAGTTTTTCGGATCTATCAAGTCCAATAACATCGCTGTATCCCAAATTGTGGAATACCCTCAAGTCCAAACCATCACCACAGCCATAATCCAGGATTTTCTTCGCCGGATCGATGCTAAAGAGTTTGATTCTCTTTTCTCGAACCTCCAACTTTCTTCTAGTCCCAAGGTATGATAATTCCCATTCGTCAGCATCCGCAGTTTCATCCGTTCCGGCCTGAGAGTAGTTACAACCAGACGACCTGTTGGAGTCAATTTTTCTTGCCCGGTTCTGCTCGGCAATTACTTGCTTGAAAACTTTGAGGTACTGATGCGAGACTTTCTCCCAGTTGTAATTCCTGAGAACGAAATCTCGCGCCCTGTTCCCACAGTGTTTTCTCTTCTGCTCATCCTCAAGTAGATTCAGTATAATCTCAACGTAACTATCTATATCGTAAGGTGAGACGAGAAAGCCATTTTGTCCATGGATAACCGCATCTTGGATACCTTCTAGTTCGGAAGCAACTACACAGAGCCCCGCTGCACAAGCTTCAAGAGCCACAACCCCAAACCCTTCAAAGTCGCTCTCGACAGGTATGTTGGGCATAATGAAGATGTCTGAGAGATGATATATTGCCTTCAAGGTCCTGTCATCCACTCGTCCCAAGACCGAGACTTTGTCCTCTAAACCTAATACTCGCACTTGCGCCTCGATGGGACAGCGCTCTGGTCCCTCGCCTACGACCAGGTAGTGGATGTCCAGATGTGCTTGGATGATCTGCGGTAACACCTGGGCGATAAAAGAAGCAACCCCCTTGCGTTTGACCAACCGCCCCACTGTCAATAGGATTTTTATGTCATCAGTGCTTTTACCTATCAGAACCTCAATCTTTCTCTTTTCCTGCAGCGAGGGTCGGTAATCATCAACCTCGATGCCAATTGGTATAATCACACACTGCTCAGCAGATATACCTCGCTTGAGGCATTCCTCCCTTGTCTGTGCACTTATACAAATCAACTTGTCCATCTGTCTGAGACATTTTGGAACCACAAACTGGTAGAATCTATTGCGGAAAGTAATATCCAACCCATGCACGTTCACGACTATCGGCAATCTAAACGCAAACTTTAAGATGAGGCCCAGAGGCGACAGGACTGGATCACCTAGATGAACCAACTCGATCCTTTCTTTGAGGATCATGACTACCGCTTTTAAGAAGGCATAGAGCAAGAAGAAAGGAAGCAATATCTGTGAACGTCTCCAAGAAATGACAAAGGCTTCCGTCAGCTTTCCGATCTCAGTAGTTAGTTGATAGCTTAGCTTTTGCATGCCCCCGACGGAAGGAGGATGCTTTCGTGTAATGAAAAGGATCATGGAAACTTAAATACGCAAACCTACGTTATCTCACTTTATGCTGAACAACAATCAAATCAGCGAGCAACCCCATCATACCGATCACGATCGAGACAACGACGATGATAACATCAGATTCGCGGATGCGTTGGTTAACAAAGTTGTCGTAAATCGTCTTTGCTGCTCCTAAAAGGAATAGGACCAAGCTCGAGGGCAAAAAAATCTTCAACGGATTGAAGTACATCACCATACGAACAACCGTCAGCAGGTAGTTGTATGTATCGGTTACAGGGTGAAACTTGGAGCGCCCTATTCGTTTGTAATAATCAATGGGCACATATTTGATGGTGTATCCATTGCAGAGAAAGGCCAATGTCATGGTGCTCACGCAGGAGAAGCCATCGGGTATGAGATACAGAAACTTGAGCATCACTTCCCTCTTGAAAGCCCTCAACCCCGAGTTGAGATCCGGGATGTCCATACCGGTGAGATAACAGGCCAGCTTGCGGATGAACCACTTTGCCGGCGCGCGCAGGAAACGAAACGAGCCCTGTTCGCTGGTCCTGGCCCCCATGACCTGATCAAAAGCGGGCAGATATTCCAGCAGGTGGGGGATGTCTTGATTAGGGTAGGTGCCATCACCGTCGGTCATGACGATGATCTCACCCCTGGCCTGGAGAATACCTGTCCGTCGTGCCGCACCCGTACCCCGATTGATCGGGTGCTGGATTACCTTTACCCCTTTAGCCCTGGCAATGTCCACTGTCCGATCGGTGGAGCCGTCATCCACAACGATGACCTCGTAAGTGTAGCCACTACTCTCCATTGTGGCAATAATAGTGTCAAGGTCGTCGCTGATGGCTTCCTCCTCGTTGTACACCGGGATGACAACACTAACCTGGAGCTCGGTCTCGTCCACTACCATACGCTCCTATTCTCCCATCACCTCATCCACCGCTACCTCGAATCCGGCCAGCAATCCCGAGCGGGTCACCTCACCTTTGCCCCACTTGCCCAGCAACTCATAAGCCCCCGCCCGCAATACGAATACCTCTATTGTCTGCCTCTCTGGATCCACGATCCAGTACTCTGCCACTCCGGCCTGGGCATATTCTGAAAATTTCTCGTGTCTATCTAAACGCCAGGTACCCTGCGAAAGTACCTCTACCACCAGATCAGGCACACCATATACCTGTTCCCCGATCCGATCGGCATGGGCCTTTGCCACGAAGAGCACGTCCGGTTCGCGGATCTTGCCTGGCCATAAGCGCACCGGCAACGGTGCAAAGCGCACTGTACCCAGCCCACCTTCGTCCACAAAGGCACGCATCCTAAAGGCTAATTCCATGACCACACGCTGGTGTGTCTCTGTTGGATGTGGTGGCACGATCAACTCCCCTTCCGAAAGCTCGACAAAACGATTGGTGTCTGGCAAGGCAAAATAGTCCGCTTCCGTCCACTGACCCTGAGGAGGCCACAACCGAGCCACCTCGACCGCCAATTCGGGTGACCCAACAACATCCTCTCCTGCATCACGAAACATAGCTACCTCTACCTCAAATCAACTCCATCTCCCGCAATATATCCAGCACTCTGGGCAATGGCTCCTGCCACAGCCAATCCACCCGCAACCAGAAAGCTGGCAATATTGACGAGCGATAGACTCCTGCCAGATCAGGTGATATGAGATGATATTGACCTTCAGAACTTAGTTGGTAGAACTCAGCACGTTTCATTCCAGGGTCAATCAGCCAGTATTCAGGGATGCCCGCCTGCTCATACTCGTAGAATTTTTCGCCCCGGTCGCGTCCGGCGCTCTCCGGCGAGACGATCTCCACCACCAGGTCGGCTGGGCCGTCCAGGTAGGTCTCCTTCAAGCGTTCCAGATGTTGGCTAGCCACAAAGAGCAGATCCGGCTCACGTCCAGAGCGGGCCAGTTTCATCTGAAATGGTACACTGAGCACTCTACCCAACTGATGCGTTTCCATAAAGGAGCGTAATACGCTCAGCAAAAAGTCGGAAACATCCTGATGTCTGGAACCCGCCGGGCTGGTCATGATCACCTCTCCGTCCACCCACTCGGCCAGAGTATCTTCGTCGGCCCAGGCCAGAAATTCCTCGTAGGTCATTGTGCGAGGCTGGATCGGTTTCAGCAGCAGCTCTAACAGGCGACGACGCAGTTCATCGTCTGGCAACCCCGGTTCTTTCAGCACCTCCAGCAATTCATTCTTCAGCTCGTTCACCCCTCACCTCCTGCGCTGCAGAAGCTCAGCCCGATACATTTACCGCGTCGCCCTTACTCCTCACCTCGCAACGCTCATCATAAGTCCCGGCCAGAGCCGGGACCACCCCTAAGAGGCTCATTTGACAAACTGCCCGATGGCCAGCAGCACACTGACCGCCGTCCCGATGAGGGCCAGCGAGCCGATGAGCCAGCGCGTCTGCATCAGCATCCGATCATACATCTGATCAAAGCGCCCCTCAAAGCGTGCATTCATCTGGTCGAAGCGCTCGTTCATCCGGTCGAAGCGCTCGTTCATCTCCCGGCGCAGGTCTTGCACCTCCACTTTGATGTCCGATACGTCGTGCTCCAGGATGTCCAGCCGTGACAGCACCTCACGATATTCATCGCGGGGCACAGCCCGCTCCGCAATCCGATCATCAAGCCAGCGCACCAGTTCGTCAACCTCCTCCTCACCCAGCACCTCCCGCAGCCGAGGCAACGCCTGCACAGCCATCACTTTCCCTCCATCTCTATCACTAGCGGCTTATGTTGTAGAACGCCGCCAGCCCCGGATACACTGCCGCCTCTCTCAACTCCTCCTCAATCCTCAACAACTGGTTGTACTTGGCCACCCTGTCGCTCCGGCATGGCGCTCCGGTCTTGATTTGCCCGGCGTTGAGGGCGACCACCAAGTCGGCTATGGTGACGTCCTCGGTCTCGCCGCTGCGGTGGGAGACGACTGCCGTCCACCCGGCTCGCTGAGCCATGGTCACAGCAGCAATGGCCTCGGTCAGCGTGCCGATCTGGTTCACCTTACATAGAAGGGAATTGGCTGCCTCCTCCTTGATGGCTCGCCTCACCCGTTCCACGTTGGTCACCAGCAGGTCGTCACCCACAATCTGCACCCGGTCTCCAATACGCGCTGTCAATAGCTTCCAGGACTCCCAGTTGTCCTCGGCCAGCCCGTCCTCGATGGAGATAATAGGGTACTTGCTGACCCAGTCCTCGTAGAAGGCTACCATCTCCTGGCCAGAGAGCACGCGCCCTTCTTTCTTCAGGTGATATTGGCCGTCCTCGTAAATCTCACTGGCTGCCGGATCCAAAGCGATGTAGATGTCCTCACCAGGCCGGTAGCCGGCTTTTTCAATGGCCTCGACAATGACTTCTACCGCCTCTTCGTTAGAGCCCAGGCTGGGCGCGAAGCCACCTTCGTCGCCCACGTTGGTGTTGTAGCCCCTGTCCTTAAGCACCTTCTTGAGACTGTGATAGGTCTCTGCTCCCCAGCGCAGGGCCTCGGCAAAACTTTCCGCTCCCACGGGCATGACCATGAACTCCTGAAGGTCAGTGGAGCCCACAGCGTGCTTGCCGCCGTTGAGGATGTTCATCATGGGCACGGGCAGAGTGCGAGCCGAGACGCCACCGATGTAACGGTAGAGGGGCAGGCCCAGCACTTCGGCAGCCGCTTTGGCCACCGCCAGGGAGACGCCCAGAATAGCGTTGGCTCCCAAACCCCCCTTGTTCGGTGTGCCATCCAGGCCAATCAGGAACTCGTCAATACCCACCTGATCCAGAGCGTCCCAGCCGATGAGTTCGTCAGCGATGGCAGTATTGACGTTGTCTACCGCCTTGAGCACGCCCTGGCCCCTATAGCGGCCCCCATCTCCATCACGCAACTCAACGGCTTCATGAATGCCAGTGGAAGCACCCGAAGGCACGGCTGCTCTCCCTCTCACCCCACTGGTCAGAGTCACCTCCACCTCCACAGTAGGGTTGCCTCGCGAATCCAGTATTTCACGAGCCACTATCTCTTCAATTAAAGTCATGGTAACCTTGTATACTGTAGTCAGAGCGACTTGACTGATAGTATACATCCTCCTTTCTATTAGAGGTCAGTTAGGGCAGAACTGCGGATTGTGGGGCAAGATGGCATCTTGCCCCTACGTCTCGCCCACGTTCTTGCAGTGTACCCGGTCAGTTAGGCCGTCGCTCTTGGCCGAGAGGCCGATCCTATCTCGCCCAGGAGATTTGCTCGCTGAGCCAGTCTTTGTAGGTGCCGCCGGTAGGGATGAGCTGCTGCTGGTCGCTGCCGTCAGGGTTCATTAGATGGATGGCCCAGATGCCGCCTCGGTCGGAGAGGAAAGCGATACGCTGGCCGTCAGGCGACCAGGTCGGTAGCCCATCGTTGGCCGGGTTCGTCGTCAGCCGGCGGGGCTCAGGGTTGGCCAGGTCCACGATATAGATTTCCCAGTTGCCGTCCCGGGCAGACATGAAGGCCACCTGGCTGCCATCGGGCGACCAGGTCGGGGCGTTGTCGCTGGCGTCGGTGGTCAACCTGGTGGGGTTAGCACCGTTCTCATCCATGATGTAAAGCCCACAGTTACCGCCCCATTCATCGCACCCCCGATAGACGATCCTGTCGCTCTCCGGCGACCAATCGGGCGATTCTCCCAGACGCAGTTCGACGGGCTCGCCCATTCCAGCAAGCCAACTGACGTAGATGCGCCACTTGCGGTCAACTTCTTTGTTGGAAGCAAAGGCTATTTTCGCTCCGTCTCGTGACCAGCTAGGGGCACCGTCTTCAATACTGGTGGCAATGATGACGTCGGCCATCTCACCACCCTCAGCGCTTACAACCTGTAGCCCCAGCCTGTCCCCTCGCCAGGAATGAAAGACTATCTTTTGTCCATCGGGGCTAAAGGCGGGCTGACTGGCTTCTCCCACCACATGGGTCAGGCCATTCCCATCGGCCTGAACCACGTGTATGGCGTAAGCCTTTTCCTCAGGGTTGTAGGCAGCAAAGGCAATTTTGCCAGTATCGGGAATAGAGACGGTGGGAGTAACTGTAGCAGTAACGGCTTCAGCGGCAGCGAGGGCGGCAGTCGGTGTCACGGTAGCGGCGATGACCGGCGTGGGTGCAACAGCGATCTGGCAACGATAGGCCGCGTCATCTCGCTTGGCGATGACGCCCTCGTTAGAATCCAGGGCCGCTGCCTGTTCGTATCTCTCCTCAGCCAGACACCAGGCCTCTTCGTTGGCGTAGAGGTCACCGTGATTCAGATAGGCGTCGTACAGGCGTTGCCTGACGTCCTTATACTCTGGATCTATCTGATAGATGGCTAGGAAGCTCTCAACGGCCCTGACCCAATCGGCTTCCCAATAGCCCATACCTGTCAAATACTTGGAGGCCAGTTCCCTTTGTGTCAAGGCCTCGGGATCACCGGGCTTCACCTCCAGGGCCTCGTCAAAGCTACGCAAGGCCTCTTCCAGGCGGTCTTTATTCACCAGGTCCAGAGCCATGTTGTAATAACTGGAGAAAAGCATCTCCGTGACCTTTTCTCGTTCATAGTAAGGCTCAAGGCCTCGCAGTTGCTCCAGCTTCAGGACTGCCTCTATCCAGTTCTTCTGGCTGTAAAGCTCCTGGGCTTGCTGGTATAGGAGGTCAGCGGCCTCATTTCTGGCCTCTGATGTGGGTGTAGCCATGGCTGCGATCTGGGCCTTGGCTTCCCGTAGTTTATCAGCGGCTTCCCAATAGTCTGGTGCCAGGCGGAGAGCTTCCTTGAACTCGGCATCGGCCAGGTTGTAGTCGCCCTCTTCCATGTAGGCAAGGCCCTTGTTGTAGTGTTCCTCCGCTTGCTGACGAGCCAGGGTCGCCCGTTCTTCAAGGCCACCGTAGATTCCAGCCAAGCCAACGCCGAGGACGCTCATCAAAATGCAGCCGATGAACAGGCCAAACCCCAACAACCAGACCCAATGCGGAAACAATTGCTCCCTGGTCGGGAAAACGGTTACCTGGCCTCTCTCCGGAGCGTGATCATCGTCCTCGCCAATTTTATGTCCACAATGAGGGCAAAATATAAAGCCCTCTTCTACTTTAACCCCACAACTATCACAAAGCATTTAGCCTCCGACTCGCCTGTCCAACAGGCAAAGGGCTATCGGACAGGCCGAATTATTGTGCAAGAAGCCACACAATTCATACAAAACAAAGCATGGCCAGGGACCCATTTACCACTGTTGCGGTACAAGGGATGCCTACGCCATACATCAGACTTTCTCCACCTTGCCCATCATGGTTCATTATAGCCCTTTTTGGCCAACTTGTCCAATAAAGCTGTCTCGTGCGCCTTCTCTTCCCAAAAACCATTTGGGTCTCAATGGGCAAACTTTTACAGCCACCGTCGGCGCTTGAAATAGAGAAGCATCCCACCGGCGATAGCCGCCATCAGCCCCAGTATAGCGAAGAAAGCAAAGGGTGATGGGGCCATCGGCAAGAGCACATTAAATTACCGTCTTTTCGAGGAGAATGTCAAACGGCTGGTTGTTGAACAGTCATCACCGATTTTCCCCAGAAGCGCGGTAGACGGCTATGTCTACTTCCCCATACC
>Ga0315308_1000118_pt1 | contig 40341 bp, 37 predicted proteins | sample TDP3_MG_FD_203078 | JGI IMG/M metagenome (GOLD analysis project Ga0315308, IMG submission 203078) | Freshwater sediment microbial communities from Lake Towuti, South Sulawesi, Indonesia - TDP3 | ecosystem: Environmental > Aquatic > Freshwater > Lake > Sediment | place: Indonesia: South Sulawesi...
CTGCAACTGAGGTACGGGATTGTTAGTAGTTTTGCCCCTTCTACTGGAGTGCCAATTTACGAGCGGTTCTATGTAGGTGGGGCTGACAGCGTAAGAGGTTATGACTACAGAGGTGAAATCGGACCCCCCGAAGGAGGGGTGATTATGTTTGTGGGCAACTTTGAATACAAGTTTCCCATAGTTATGGAGAAAGGTCGGTCTGTTCTGCAGGGAGCAGTGTTCTTGGATATCGGAGGAAGCTGGAGGAAAGGAAAATTGAACTTTACCATAGGTTCCAGGGATGATCAACTGAAGGTAGGTATAGGGACAGGAATTCGATTTAAGACTCCGATTTTCCCTGTCCGTCTCGATTGGGGATATGGATTGAATCATAGACCGGGAGAAGACAAATCCCAGTGGTATTTCACAATTGGACAGCTATTATGATAAGTATGAAGAAAATTGGGAAGCCGACCGTCCTAAAACATTCATGAAGGAATCAGAAGGCAACCCTATGAGGCCCGTTTTATCTTTGGGACAATAGAAAATGGAGAGGTCGTTATGAAAAGAAGTTCTCTTTTATCCCTTATTTTTTTTCTAGCCTACTTTTTTCTTTTCTCTCTCGCCGGTGCGAGGGCAGTAATGTTGTCATCGGAGAGAATTGCTTATGTAGATATAGAGAAAGTTTTTAATGAATGTGAAAGCACCAAGCAAGCAAGAAAGAAAATAGAAAAAGAAGTTGAGATAAAGAGAAAGGAGATAGACAGACTCGAAAAGGAGATAAGAGATTTGGAAACCTCGGGCAAGAAAAAGGAAATATTTGAACCAGTACCTACTACAGGGCTGGTCGGAGAAGAGAAAGTAGAAGTTTCCACTGCTCCCGCTGTCCCGAAGCCGGTTCCCGAGGAAGTAATCGAAATGAAGAAGAGAAAACTTAATGAAACGGTAGAGAAGATAAAAGAGGAATTGACCAGGCTTGAGAAGGACACGAACTATCAGATTTTAGGGAAGATTTATGACATTGTTAAGGAGATTGCTCAGGCTGAAGGGTATTCTATTGTCCTCGACAAGAGGAATATTTTATATAGCGAGATGGAAAACGACCTTACTGATAAGGTTATAAAGAGGTTGAATTTAGGCCAGTAGGGATGCTCGGGATTTGGTTTGCTCGCTACACCAAATTGCCGCGCATCAGGGCGAGGCATCGCTTGAACAGGGAACAAGTTGATGAGGATGAAATTAAAGGAAATCGCGGCACTTATTGACGGCAGACTTTCCGGCAATGGGAACATAGTGATTCAGGGAGTGGGTAGTCTGAGTGAGGCAAGGAAAGGCGAAATTACATTCCTGGCAAGTCCCAGATATAGGCACGAGGTCTCAAAGACCAATGCATCGGCTATTATTATTGGGGAGGAAGCTGAGTTACCGGGAATTCCTTCAATACGAACAAAAAATCCCTACCTAGCATTTGCCAAGGTAATGAACGCATTGGTTAGCCCTAAGAGGCTACTTACCGGAATACACGAGACGAGCATTATTGGAAAAGGGGTAAAATTGGGTAAGGATGTTGCAATTGGGGCCTATGTGGTTATTGGAAATGGCGCGGCCATTGGAGATAGAACTCTAATATTTCCGGGAACCTATATTGGAGATAGAGCAGTGATTGGGAAGGATGGGCTAATCTATTCAAATGTTACGGTGAGAGAAGAGGTTGCTATAGGCGATAATGTAATTATCCATCCGGGCGCAGTTATTGGTTCCAATGGATTTGGTTATGCTAGTGAAAAGGGAAAGCATCACAAAATTCCCCAAGTAGGGACTGTTGAGATTGGGAATGGGGTAGAAATTGGCGCAAATGTTACAATTGACCGAGCAACCCTGGGGAAAACAATTATAGGCGAAGGGACGAAAATTGATAATCTTGTACAGATTGGGCATAATGTAAAAGTGGGTAAAAACTGTCTCATAGTTTCGCAGGTGGGTATTTCTGGCAGTACCGTGATAGGGGATAATGTGACCTTGGCTGGCCAGGCAGGCCTTGTTGGACATATTACAGTTGGCGATAATTCGATTGTCGGCGCACAGGCAGGAGTCACTAAGAGTGTGCCAGCCAATACCACTGTTTCCGGATATCCTGCCCGGGAACATAGGAAAGCGCAAAGGATGAATGCTCAATTGGCTAGATTGCCCAAATTGTACGAAGAGGTTAAAAACTTGAAAGAAGATATGGTGAAAATAAGAGAAAGAATAAAGTAATTAGACTTAGTACCGGAGGTAAATATGGATTCACAAAGGACAGTGAAAAGGCAAAGCACTTATTCGGGAATAGGTTTACATACCGGGAACATAACTTCAGTGACCTTCAGGCCAGCGCCGCCCAATTCGGGCATAAGATTTGTGAGGTCGGATCTACCGGGGAATCCGGGAGTTGAAGCCAATATAAAGAATGTTGTCAGTGTAGCACGAGGAACCACTCTGGGTAATGGCAATTTCCAGATCCAGACGGTTGAGCACATTATGGCTACTCTATGCGGATTGGGCATAGATAACATTATAGTTGAGGTAAATGCCGACGAGCCCCCTGTAGCTGATGGCAGCGGGCTTGCGTTTGTGGAGACTTTAGAGAAGGCTGGTATAGAAGAACAGAATGTGGAAAAGGATTACTTCGTGATAAGTGAGCCTGTAAGGTTTTCTAACGAAGATGTTCATCTAGTTATCCTGCCATCGGATGAATTTAGAGTATCTGCTACTATTGACTATAAACATCCCATTTTAAGGAGTCAATATGGTTCATTCATTATAACTAAAGAGACTTTCGAAAAGGAGATAGCCCCGGCCAGGACATACTGTTTTGAGCACGAAATCGAATCGCTAAAGCGACGGGGGTTAGCTCGAGGGGGGAGCTTAGACAATGCCGTGGTCATTGGACAGGATGGCATTCATAATAAGGAACTTAGATTTCCTGATGAATTTGTCCGCCACAAGATACTCGACTTGATAGGAGACCTCTATTTGGTAGGAAAACCATTCAAGGCACATGTTATTGCTATCCGGTGTGGGCACGCTGCTAATATTGCTCTAACCAGAAAGTTAGGGCAACTTCTGGATAAAAGTATTTCCCATCGAACGACCAGGGTTCTTAAGGGCGATTTTGTAGGAAAAGTTCTGGATTTAGAGCAGATCCAGAGCATAATTCCCCACCGTCCTCCTTTCCTATTTGTAGACAAAATAATTATGTCAGAGAATATGACAAAAGCTCTGGGATTTAAGAATTTAACTATTAATGAAGAGTACTTCAGAGGGCACTTTCCTAACTACCCGATTATGCCAGGCGTTCTAATAGTAGAATCGATGGCCCAGACTTCTTGCGTCCTCTTCCTGGCTCGCTCAGAACTGAGAAAGAAACTCCCTTATTTTATGGCGATTAGAGAGGTTAAATTTCGTAAGCCTGTATTCCCCGGGGACCAGCTTCAGCTTGAGGTAGAAGTTACTCGTGCCCGCGTGAGAGGAGGAAAAATTCAAGGAAAGGCATATGTCAGGAATGAATTGGTAGCTGAAGCTGAATTTATGTTCTCTTTAGTGGATAGGTAAATCCGCAGAAACTAGAAGGCCAAGAGAAATAATAAGGACAACATATTAGGTTTTGGAGGAGAAATGAATGTTCACAAAACTGCTTTAGTTCATCCAGATGCAGTGATTGGAGAAGATGTGGAGATTGGCCCATACGCAATTATTGGACCAGATGTTAAGATTGGCAATGGGACTAAGATTGGTGCTCGTGCGCTAATTGACGGAGATACCCAAATTGGTGAAAATTGTCAAATATGGACAGGAGCCATAATTGGAAATCTGCCGCAGGATCTAAAGTTTAAAGGAGAGAAAACGAGGGTCGTAATTGGTGACAATAATATTATCAGAGAATATGTAACTATAAACTTAGGAACGGGCTCTTCGGGAGAAACGACCATTGGAGATAACAATCTCATAATGGCCTACGCTCATATCGCACACGATTGTGTAGTCGGGTCTAATGTAATCTTAGCCAATGTAGCTACTCTCGCGGGGCATGTAGTAATTGAAGATAAGGCCATAGTGGGAGGATTGACCCCTGTCCATCAATTTGTCCGCATCGGGACATTGGCTATTGTGGGTGGAGGTTCGCGGGCAGCCAAAGATGTGCCTCCCTATTGTATGGCTGCAGGGACACCTATTAGAATTTTTGGTCTGAATACAGTAGGGTTGCAAAGAAATAATTTCCCCAAGTATGTTAAAGCTCAACTGAAGAAAGCCTATAAGGTTCTATTTCGCTCTAAGCTGAACACTACGCAGGCTTTGAAAATTTTGGAAGAAGAACCGAATATGTCAGATGAACTACTCCATTTGATTTCCTTCATTAAAGAATCTGAGAGGGGAATTTGCAAAGAATGAAGATAGCCAATAGAAAGATTGGATTGATTGCTGGCGACGGGAGATTTCCTCTGATTTTTGCACAAGAAGCGAAGAGACAGGGAGTCAAAGTGGTGGCCCTGGCCATAAAGAAAGAGACAAACCCAAGCCTTGAGAATCTGGTAGATAGGATACACTGGGTCAATGTGGGGGAATTGGGTGACTTGATTGAGATTTGTAAGAAAGAGAAGATAACCAGGGCAGTGATGGCCGGACAGGTTAGACATACGCGGCTATTCAGTCAGGTAAAGCTCGACGCAAGGGCTATGGCTCTTTTGGCCGGCGTGAAGGATAAGAAGGCCAACTCTCTACTGGGAGCAGTGGCTGATGAGTTATCCAGGGAAGGAATAGAACTAATAGATTCGGCTACCTACCTTTCCCATCTTTTGCCCTCTCCGGGCATTTTGACCCGCCGGAAACCGACCCAAAAAGAGTGGAGAGATATAGAGTTTGGCCACAAGATGGCCAAGGAGATTGCCGGACTTGATATCGGGCAGACAATTGTAGTCAAGGATCAGGCAGTTTTGGCAGTGGAGGGGATGGACGGGACAGACTCAACTATAAAGAGGGGAGGGAGGTTAGGCCGGGGAAGCGTGGTTGTGGTAAAGGTAAGTAAGCCCCAGCAGGATAGAAGATTTGACCTTCCCATTGTTGGTGAGAGGACAATAGAGGTGCTAAAAGAAGCTAAAGCAAAGGTGCTCGCTTTTAGCGCGCGGAGTACCATATTGCTGGATAGAGAGAGAGTAGTTAGAAAGGCCAACCAGAGTGGCATTTCGTTAGTGGCAATAAGAGAGGAAGGAAGTTAGAAATTGGCAGTCATAACATTCATAGGTAGTGTAGGGCTTTATGCCCGTAATTTGGATGAAGAGATAGTCTTCGGAGTCGCTCGGAATGGGGATTTGAAAAATAGTTTGCTGGTGTCTGAGGAATTTCTTGACGCCAAAAAACTTCGGACTCTGCAGGGCGCAAATCAAAACTCCTCGCTTCGCTCGTCAGACAGCGATTTGCTTGAAAGAGGAGTAACCGTCCTCGTTTTTTGGCTGAAATTCCTAAAGTTCTTCGCAGACTATTTTTTCAATCTTGGGGTATTATAAATTTGAAATTTGTAATTTGAAATTTAACTGTAGGGGCTTGTCCCCGTATAATTACACCCATGAAGGGCTACACTACGCATAAATTCTGGAGATGGTAATGGTCAGAGTTGGCGTAATTGGAGTCGGTCATATAGGTTCGCACCATGCGCGTGTATATTCGCGAATCCCGGATGTAGAGTTAACTGCGGTTGTGGACATTGACCAGAAGAGAAGAGAGAAGGTCGCTAAAGAATATGACACAATCCCCTATCCAGATTATAGGGAGATTTTTGATAAGGTTGATGCAGTTAGCGTGGTCGTCCCCACCGATTTACATTATCCTGTAGCAAGAGATTTTCTTGAGAGGGGCGTTCATTGTTTGATAGAAAAACCGATTACTCCTACACTGAAAGAAGCCGAAGACTTGCTAACAATAGCGCGCAGGAAAAACCTGATCTTGCAGATAGGACACATTGAGCGGTTCAATAGTGCAATATTGGAGGCACAAAAATATATCAAAGAGCCAAAGTTTATTGAAGCTTATAGGCTTGGACCCTACGATCCCCGCACTTCCAACATTGGAGTGGTACTTGATTTGATGATTCATGACATAGATATCCTTCTCTATCTTGTGAAGTCACCGGTTAAAAGTATAGATGCGATTGGCGGCAGTGTCCTGTCTCAAAATGAGGATATTGCCAACGCCCGAATCAGTTTCCAGAACGGATGTGTAGCTAATATATCCGCAAGCAGAGTTTCCTTAGAAAAATTTCGCAAAATCAGAATATTTCAAAAGGATATCTACATTTCATTAGACTATGTTAGTCAGAGTCTAAAAATTTATCAGAAAAAAGGGAAAGAAATCAAATCAATGAAGGATATGGCGATTTTGAGACCCGAATTGAAGAAGACAGACCCTTTGAGAGAAGAGCTCAAACATTTTATTGAATGTGTGGAAGAGGGCAGGCGGCCCTTAGTCTCTGGTAAACATGGCCGGGATGCTCTGGAGATTGCCTTAGAAATTCTTAAGAAAATCAAAGAAAATTCAGGATAGGCGATGCTTAGGAAAATATTCATCATAGCCGGTGACCCCTCGGGAGACTTGCATGGCGCAAGTCTAGTGAATGCTATGAGAGAGATATCCTCGGATCTGGAGATATATGGACTGGGTGGTGGAAGAATGGAAAAGGCCGGCGTTAGGCTTCTGGATAGACTTACAGAACTGGCAATTGTTGGATTTAGCGAAGCAATCAGAAATATTTTCGCTCTTCGTCAGATTTATAAAAAGACTGGAGAATTTTTGAGAAGGGAAAAACCGGATATGGTTATATTGATCGACTACCCTGGTTTCAATCTGAGGGTGGGATATTTGGCTAAGAAACTGAAGATTCCTTTGATTTACTATATTGGTCCGCAAATCTGGGCCTGGAGGCGTGGGAGAATTAAAGATATAGCAGAACTGGTCAATAAGATGCTTGTAATATTTTCCTTTGAAGAAGAGACGTATAGGAAAGCCGGCGTGGATGTTTCGTTCGTGGGCCATCCCTTGTTAGACGCCATTCAGCAAACCAAGGATGAAGAAGCAGTTTGCCGAAAGTACGGGCTCGATCCCAATTTGCCGATTGTTGGGCTCATGCCTGGAAGCAGAAAACAGGAGATAGATCGCCTTCTTTCAGTTATGTTAGAGGCTTCTGTGAAGATAGCCGATAATAGGAAGGTGCAATTTGTTTTGCCTCTGGCAGCCAATATCCCCATGAGCTATATAAAAGATCGTATAACGGAATTTGAGACTACCAGGCTTCATCGGGCTAGACTTTGCGACAGTGAAGAAGAGAGGCTTCCTTTTCCCATACTTGTGGTGCGGGATGAGGATTATAAGATAAGGAGAATTATGACCCTGGCTCTTGTAGCTTCTGGAACAGCGACTCTGGAAAATGCTTGTCTGGGTATTCCAATGATTATAATTTACAAAGTTTCTTTTTTCAGCTACCTATTGGCTCGACTTCTCATAAGAATTCCGACAATTGGTCTGGCAAATATTGTAGCAGGAAAGAAGATAGTGCCGGAATTTATTCAGCGAAAGGCTAATTCTAAGGAGATTGCCAAGGTAGCTTGTCATTGGCTAGGTAATCCAGGACTTTTGGCCGAGATAAGACAGGACCTAAAAAGAGTCAAGGAAAAGTTAGGGACACCAGGCGCATCTAAGAGAGCTGCAAAAATTATTCTTGAGGAGGTATTGGCGAGAGACTAATGGACCTCTTAAAGAGACTTTTTGTTTATGTTAAGCCGTACAGGTTACGCTTCCTTGGAGCGCTTCTGTGCATGGCTATTGTTGCGGGTTTAACTTCTCTTCTAATGTATTTAGTGAAGCCAACATTTGACAAAATCTTTGCCCAAAAGAGTGCCGAAATGATTCCTTATGTCATCTTGATTATTTTTTGTTGTGCGCTCGCTAAAGGAATATTTGAATATTACGAATCCTACCTTATGGCCTATATTGGTCAAAGAACGATAATGGATATAAGGAATAGACTTTACAGCCACCTGCAAAGTCTGTCCTTGGACTATTTCATCCGCGAGAGGACAGGCCAGATTATTTCTCGTTTAACCAATGACGTTATGTTGCTACAGAGAGCAATCGTAAGTGTGCCGGCAAATTTAATCCGCGGGGGTTTGACAGTTATAGGCTTAACGATACTACTCTTCTATTTGCATTGGCGATGGGCAATTATAATTATGGTTGTTTTTCCGCTGGTCATTCTACCTTTAAAGAAATTTGGAAAAAGGTTAAGGAAGATAAGTAAAAAGAGCCAAGAGAAGATGGCAGACATATATTCTTTGCTCCAGGAGAAGATCCTGGGAATAATGATGATTAAGTCCTTCTGCATGGAGAAATCAGAGGCGAATAAGTTTGAGGAGGAGAATAGTAATTTCTTTAAGATTATTATGAAGGCAATGCGAGTCGTGGCAATCCAATCTCCGGTCATGGAATTCATCGCCACTCTTGGATTGGTTAGCATTCTAGTCATTGCTGGTTATGAGGTTATAACTGGTAAGACCAGTATAGGGACATTCTTCGCTTTTGCGGCTGCCATTTCTTCTATGTATAAACCAGTAAAGATTTTCGCAAGTTTAAATGAACAAATTCAACAAGCCTTAGCTGCCGGTGAAAGGATTTTCTACGTCTTAGACACAAGGTCCTTTGTGGAGGAGTTGCCTGATGCTAAGCGCCTTCCAGGTCTAAGAGAAAAGATAGTCTTTGAAAGCGTTTCTTTCTATTATCCCCAACAGGGGTACTCTAAAGAAGACGACCTTGTTTTGGAGAACATCAATTTGGAAATTTCCAAAGGGGAGGTGTTGGCTCTGGTTGGTCCCAGTGGAGGAGGAAAAACTACCATAGTGAATTTGATTCCTCGTTTCTACGATCCAACGGGTGGAAGGATTACAATAGATGGGCAGGACATAAGAGAGGTGACGCTAAAATCACTGCGAGGGCAAATGGGTATTGTCACGCAAGAGACGATACTATTTAACGATACGGTTAGAAATAATATTGCTTACGGCGACCCGGAAGCCCCTTTTGAAAGGATTGTCGCCTGCGCCCGGATTGCAAATGCCCATGAGTTCATAACGAATCTACCACAGGGTTACGAAACAATCATTGGCGAAAGAGGCGTGAAGTTATCCGGTGGCGAGAAGCAGCGAATTGCTATTGCTAGAGCGATTCTTAAAGATCCGGAAATCTTGATTTTTGACGAAGCGACTTCCTCGCTGGATTCCGAATCCGAACTTCTAATTCAGGAAGCTCTGGAACACCTGATGAGGAACCACACCACTTTTATAATAGCTCACCGTCTGTCAACAATCAGAAAAGCAAACAGAATTATCGTAATCGACCGGGGCAGAATAGTAGAGACTGGAAGACACGAAGACTTAATGGAGAGGAGCGGTTTATATAGGAGGCTTTACGACTTGCAGTTTAGAGAGGACTTCTCTCTCACATAAGAATGGAAATTTTTTTTGAAACGGAATATCCATAATTTCTAAATATTTGTGATTCCAGGAGTGGTTCTCGAAGGGGTTTCGCTTATGAATATAGCGGTCATCGGGGTCGGATATTGGGGTGCAAATTTAGCCAGGGTTATTTTCCAACTTCCTAATGCAAATCTACATTCTGTCTGCGATGTAAGAAAAGAGCGGCTCGACTCTATCAGGTCGTCCTTTCCGACTGTGAAAACCACTTTAAATTATAGGGATCTATTTAAGGAAAAGGAACTTGACGCAGTAGTAGTGGCAACTGAGGCACAATTTCATTACCAGATAGCAAAGGAGTGCTTAAGAGCCAATAAACATATCCTGGTGGAAAAGCCTTTATCTCTGACCAGTCGGGAGTGCGAGGAACTAATAGAAATCGCTGAAAGAAAAAATAGGGTTCTTATGGTGGGCCATACTTTTGAATATAATGGTGCGGTCAGAAAGCTGAAAGAGTATGTCGTTAGAGGAGACTTGGGGGACATATACTACATTTATTCCAGGAGATTAAGTCTGGGGAAAATTCGTCAGGACATCAATGCAATGTGGAACTTTGCCCCTCACGACATATCAATTATTTTGTATCTAATGGAGATAGAACCGACAAAAGTGACTGCCCAGGGGCTTTGCTGTATTCAGAAGGGCATCGAGGATGTAGTTTTTATGCATCTGGAGTTTGCCAATGATGTGATCGCTCATATCCATATTAGCTGGTTAGACCCGAATAAGGTAAGGAGGATGACGATAGTCGGAAGCAAGAAAATGGTGATCTATGACGATATAGAAACTGATGCGAAGATACAGGTATACGATAAGGGAATTGATAGGAAAAGCCTAAAAGAATCTCTGGGGAAATTTGAGACTTTTGGAGATTTCCAACTTCTTCTGAGAGCAGGGGATATATATATGCCTAAAATTGACTTTGTCGAACCTCTGAAGGTGGAGCTAAGTCACTTCGTTGACTGTGTAGAAAAGGGAAGGAAGCCGCTAACAGACGGGTATGACGGTCTAAGGGTAGTTCGGATTTTAGAAGCTGCGCAGAAGTCTTTAGAGAATGGAGGCATTCCTCAAAAAGTCAGTGGGGAGAGGTGATTGAAGAAATCCTACAGGATATATCCAAATTGCGAAATCGGCAAGAATGGACAGATTGGTGATTTCGTAGTTATAGGAGTTCCTCCGAAAGGGAAAAAAGAGGGAGAGTTAAAGACTATTATTGGAGATAATGCCGTCATTCGCTCGCATACGGTCATTTATGCAGGAAACATCATAGGAAATAATTTTCAGTCTGGTCACAAGGTGGCGATTAGAGAAAATAACAGAATAGGAGATGATGTTAGCGTCGGGACAGGAACCGTAATTGAACACGATGTCCAGATTGCCAATAATGTTAGAATTCATTCGCAAGCCTTTATCCCCGAATTTTCTTCCCTTGGTGAGAACTGTTGGATTGGGCCCCGGGTCGTTTTCACTAACGTTTTACATCCTCTCTGCCCCAAGGCCAAAGAGTGCTTGAAGGGACCTGTATTGAAGAAGGGTGCGAAAGTCGGAGCAAATTCCACTCTTTTGCCAAATATTGTAATTGGGGAGAGGGCATTGGTAGGAGCGGGTTCTGTAGTTACAAAGGATGTTCCTGATGGCAAGGTAGTCGTTGGTAACCCGGCAACTGTGGTGAAGGATATAAGCGAACTAAGATGCCCTTTTGGGCTAATTGATAAACCTTATTAGTGGTTGGCATATTTCAGTTGAAAGGTTTTCGTTTATGAACATTCCTCTCGTTGATTTAAAGAGACAGTATCTGTCAATTAAGAAGGAAATCGATAGGGCCATTCAGGAAGTTATAGATACGAGTAGTTTTATTATGGGAGAAAATGTAGAGGAATTTGAAAATGAATTTCCAAAATTTTGTGGAGTTAAATATGGAGTGGGTACAAGTTCTGGCACTGCAGCTCTCCATATGGCATTACTCTCCTGTGGAATAGGAAAGGGTGATGAAGTTATAACCATTCCTTATACATTCATTGCCACTACAGAAGCAGTTTCTTATACCGGCGCAAGAGTAGTTTTCGTAGACATCGAAGATAAGAGTTATACTATAGACCCTGGTAAAATTGGAAAGGCAATTACGGAAAGGACCAGGGCAATTATACCGGTTCATCTATTTGGACAGCCAGCGGATATGGATAGGATAAATGAGATTGCCAGGAAGTACAATCTCGTTGTTATCGAAGATGCCTGTCAGGCTCACGGTGCTCTTTATAAAGGGAAAAGAGTTGGAAGTCTGGGAGATATCGCCTGTTTCAGTTTCTATCCCGGAAAGAATTTGGGAGCCTACGGTGATGCTGGCATGGTAGTAACAGATAATAGGGAATTAATAAAAAAGGTAAAACTCCTGAGAGACCATGGTCGTTCTGAAAAATATTATCACCAATTAGAAGGCTATAATTATCGGTTAGATGGAATCCAAGCTGCGATACTCAGAGTAAAGTTGAAACATCTGGGGGAATGGACAGAGATGAGGAGAAAAAATGCTCAATTGTATACTGAGTTACTTAATGGTAGTAGAGTTAAAACTCCAGCGGAGATGGCATATGCAAGACATGTTTATCACCTTTATGTAATTAGAACAGAGAAAAGGGATGAGTTACACTCAAAGTTAAGAGAAAATGGGATTTCTGCGGCTATACATTATCCTGTTCCTTTGCATCTTCAACAAGCATATAAGTATCTGGGCTATAAGAACGGAGATTTCGCGGTCTCCGAAGCGTGCTCGGAAGGATTACTTTCTCTTCCTATGTTTCCCGAATTGACAAGAGATGAAATTGAAGAAATTACTCGAGTGATAAGAAAATTCTTGAGTTAAAAATGGAGGATAAATGTATCGAGGGAAAAGAATTGCCTTGGTCATCCCTGCATATAATGAGGAGAAATTGATAAGGCCTACCCTGGAAGGCGTTCAGGGAGTTATTGATAAGGTGTATGTGGTAGATGACGGAAGTACGGATAATATGGCAATTGTGGTTAAAGAATATATGGAGATAGATAATAGGGTCGAACTCGTTCAACATGGAGTGAACAAAGGAGTTGGCCAGGGAGTAATTACCGGGTATAAGAAATCGAGTTCGGAGAACTATGATATAACAGTCGTTGTGGGTGGAGATAATCAAATGCCTTTAGAGCAGGTGCAAGACTTCCTCGACCCTCTAATTGATGGAGAAGCGGATTACGCCAAAGGGAATCGATTCTTGATTGAAAAAAGTATTTTCGAAGATATGCCCAGAATAAGATTAGTGGGGAATTCTATCATCTCGCTCCTGACAAAAGTCGCTTCCGGGTATTATAAGATATTTGACATGGTTGATGGTTATACGGCGATAACTAAACGTGCTATAGACTTGGTCAACTGGGATAAAGCCTGGAAGGGCTATGGCTACCCTATGGACTTTCTCGTTCGTCTCAATGCCTACGGCTTAAGGGTGAAAGATATACCACGAAGGACAATTTATTTGGAAGGGGAAAGGCAATCTCAAATTAAGGGAGTAAGTTATGCGCTCAAGGTTTCGCCAATGTTGATTAAAGGTTTCTTCTGGAGACTGGTTAAGAAATACATTTTCAGGGACTTCCATCCAGTTGTGTTTTTCTATTTCCTGGGGTTGACCCTTTTTTCCGTTGGTATGTTGATGGGCCTATTGTTGATTTATTATAGATTGACTGGGATAATTGTTTCTGGCCCAAAATCTATCCTCTGTGCTTTATTGATTATTATGGGATTCCAATCTATACTTTTTGCGATGCTATTCGATATGCATCAGGAAAAATAAGCACCTATTAATGAATAATGGTAAAAAACTACAGGTTCAGGACTTATATATTAACCAATGGATTTCCTCGCTACGGAGGAGATTGATTGGTTGATTTTATTCCACCTCTAACTGAAGAATCAGTGAACCGAGGTTCGGGAGTAGTTGTTATTGCTCCATATGTCACAAAGGTTAAGAGGGACGAGAAATTAGATGGAACTAAATTTTATGGCCTTTCTTATTTCCTTCCATTCGCATTACAGAGATTCTGCTATAGTTCGGGAATAGCGTCCGATATTCGGTTTGGTCTATCGGTCAGACTTCAGCTTCCTTTCCTTTTCTTCCCGCAATTATTTTCTTTAATTTTGCTTGTAAGAAATGGTCAGGTACGGATTAATGTAATGGAGCTTTATTTAAGATGAAAATATGTATTCTGACTTCCAGCTACCCTTTAAATAGACAAGACTATATACAAGCTCCTTTTCTTCTGGACTTTGTGAAGATTCTGACAAAGCGAGGTCATCGTGTATTTATATATACACAGGATAGAAAAGGTGAAAAAGAAGCGGTAGTTGATGGGGTCCAGGTTAAATGGTTTCATTGGACGATGAGTAATAAGCGCATTTCTGGATTAATTCCCTTTAACCCATTTGATTTTTTTAAGATATTAAGTTTATTAAATAATGGGAAAAAGGAATTACCTAAATTTATTAAAGAAAATAGGATTGATGTGTGTCTTGCCCTTTGGGTTATTCCCAGCGGATATTTTGCCTATTATGCGCATAGGAAAACAGCTATTCCCTATTTTGTTTGGGCATTAGGCACAGATATTAATAAATACGGAAGGTTTCCCATTGTGAAGAGTATCATGAAAAAAATTATAGCCAATGCTCAAGAAGTGTTTACTGACGGGTTTGAATTATCAGAAAAGACAGAAAGGCTATTTCATAGGAAATGTCACTTTTTGACTACTGCCAGAAAATTGCCAGATGTCGAAAGACCCATTGAAATAGATTCAACGAAATATAGTTTTCTCTTTGTAGGTAGGTTAGAGAAGGTTAAAGGGATAGATGTTTTGATTTCTGCTATGGTCTCATTGATAGAGGAGAATTTCAGAGCAAAATTATATGTTGTCGGAGACGGTCCTTTAAAAGATTATATTAATAAAAAGATTTCAAAAGCAAACCTCCACGACAATGTAATTTTGCTAGGGTCTATATCTACCGAAGAACTTGTTTCGGTTTTTAAGAAATGTAATTGTGTCGTCATCCCATCGCGATCAGAAACTATTTCCTTAGTGTTAATAGAGGCGTTAAATTTCAATAAAGATATCATAGTAACCGATGTTGGGGATATGGGGTATTTGGCGAGAGAATATAAGATTGCTGAAGTGGTTCCTTCACAAAATCCAACTGCCCTGAAAGAAGTCATGAAAAAGATGATTTTAGGAGAGATAAGAATTGATAGAGAGAAATATAGGGATAAGCATATCCAGTTAAAACAAGTGCTCAATATGGAAACGAGTGTAGACCGATTTTTATGCGAAGTGAAAGAAATCGAGTAGAAAAAGAAAGAAGTTTTTTAGGTGAAAGCTATGAGATATTTTTATATGTTGAAAGGAGAGAAATAGCTTATGGAGTATAAGAATAGAAAAATCTTAGTGACTGGAGCGGGAGGGTTTATAGGAAGTCATCTCACAGAAAAGTTAGTAAATTTGGGCTGTATGGTTAGGGCTTTCGTTCGCTATAATTCTCGTAACGATCGGGGCTTGCTGGAAATTTTGCCAGATTCTATTAAAGGAAAAATGAATGTATTTATGGGAGATTTAAGGGACTCGGAAAGTGTTCGGGAGGCTATGAAAGATATAGAAATAGTTTTCCATCTTGCTGCTTTGATAGCTATTCCCTATTCTTATATCCACCCCAGGGAAGTTATCGATACCAATGTCATTGGGACGTTAAATGTTTTAAACGCGGCAAGAGATTATGGAGTAGAAAAGGTTATCCACACTTCCACAAGCGAGGTATATGGAACAGCACAATATGTTCCCATCGACGAGAAGCATCCTTTACAGGCACAATCTCCTTATTCAGCAAGCAAAATAGCCGCAGACAAGATTGCCGAAAGTTTTTATAAGTCGTATGAATTAAGAATAGCAATAATAAGACCTTTTAATACATATGGCCCTCGACAATCAGCAAGAGCAGTTATTCCCACAATCATTACTCAGGCACTAACTGGTGATAAAGTTTTTCTTGGTTCATTACATCCGATCAGAGATTTTACATATATTGAAGATGTGATAGATGGCTTCATCAAAATGGTAGAGACAGACGAGGCTATTGGAGAAGTCATAAACTTAGGTTCCGGTTCTGGGCTTTCTATCGGAGAGTTGGCAAAGAGAATTATCCCTTTAATAGGAAAGAATGTAGAGATAGTTTTTGATTCAAGACGAGTGAGGCCACCTAAGAGTGAAGTAGAGAAATTGATAGCAAATAATTCTAAGGCTATGAAATTACTGCATTGGGAACCAAAGGTCTCATTAAATGAAGGAATAAAGAAAACAATTGAATGGATTGATGAAAACATAGGAATGTATAAAGTTTCTGTTTATGAGATTTAGGGGGAAGACCCGATGAGAGCAATAATATTTGCGGGAGGCGAAGGGACACGCTTATCACCTTACACTCAGGTAATCCCCAAACCACTTTTACCTTTAGGAGACACTCCTATTTTGAAGGTGATTATAACGCAATTAAAGAACGAAGGTTTCAAAGATATAATAATTTCCACTGGGTATCATTCAGACCTTATAAAGACATACTTCCAGAACGGTTCTAGCCTCGGCGTGAAAATTGAATATACAACTGAGAAAGAGAAATTAGGAACGGCAGGCGCATTATCATTGATAAAAAAAGAGATTAGTGAACCTTTCTTTGCTATAAATGGCGATATACTCACTTTATTATCTTTTAAGAAATTTATGGAGTACCATAACGCTTGTATGTCTGTGCTGACGGTAGGTATTGTTAAGTACAAAATAGAGGTGCCATACGGGGTTATAAACCACACTGAGGATGTTTTAGAGGGCATTCAAGAAAAGCCAAAATATTTCTTGGATGTTGGTGCTGGAATATACGGGGTTTCCCCTCTGGTTATAGAATATGTCCCAAAGGATACTTATATGGACTTTCCCACACTTATCAATCTCCTAAAAAGTAGTGGTAACAAAATTTCCTGCTTTGAGGTCGAAGAATATTGGAAAGACATAGGAATACTGGAAGACTTCGATTCCGCCAATAAGGATGTGAAAGAATGGACGGAAGGTCAACTCTACCATGTTTTCAAATAGACCGGAAATGAAAATACCGCTGATAAAACCAAATCTATCCTATGAAGAAGCAAATGCAGTAAAGGATGTGGTTTTATCCACTTGGCTCACCGAAGGAAACTTGGTAAGAGAATTTGAGGCAAGGATAGCGGAATATATAGGAGTAAGGCATGCTATTGCATTCTGCAACGGCACAGCCGCTCTGCACGCTATTTTGCTTTCATTAGGCATAAAGCATGGGGATGAGATTATCGCGCCATCCTTTACTTTCTTTTCAACTGTATCCACAGTAGTCCATGTGAGGGCAACGCCAGTATTTGCAGATATCAATAGCAAGACCTTTAATGTTTCTCCAGAAGATATAGAAAGGAAGCTAACCTCTAAGACAAAAGCTATTATTCCTGTTCATTATGGAGGATTGGCTGCTGATATGGATGCTATATTGACGATTGCTGATACAAGAAATCTTTTTGTAATAGAGGACGCTGCCGAAGCAATAGGGTCAAAATATAAAGGGAAGAGGGTCGGGTCATTCGGAAAGGCGGGAATGTTTAGCTTTACGGCTACAAAGAATATCACCACAGGGGAAGGCGGCGTCGTCACAACTAATGACCCTGAAGTTGCAAGAATGTTACGACTGTATAAAGACCATGGACAGCAAGGGATTTATTACCACGTCATTTTTGGATATAACTACAGAATGACTGAAATGCAAGCTGCGATAGGTATTGAACAGCTGAAGAAATTAGATGGACTATTGATGAGAAAAAGAGAAGTTGTGCGGAAAATAAATGTCAATTTGCAAGGGACGGAAAATCTTTTCTTGCCAGTTGAACCTGTTGACGCGTATCATACATACATGCTCTATACAGTTTGTTTTAAAGACTATGATACGAGAGAGCGGGTTACAGCCGGTTTAGCAGAAAAAGGAATCCAAACAAAGGTATATTTCCCGCCGGTACACAAGCAACCGGTATTCAAAGATTCAAGAGTATCTTTACCTGTTACAGAAGATATAGCCAGTCGCTGTCTATCTCTTCCTTGTTATGCGTCAATGACGGATGAAGAAATAGCTTATTTGACTGACTCTATTAGGAACCTGCTTAAATGAATATAGCCTTAGTTCAACCAGTATCCTTTCATACCTGGGAGGCACTAAGCCTCGGTTACCTTGCGGCGTACCTGAAAAAATACGGATTCAATAGCATTGAATTCTATAGTGGATTTTTTGATTCGGATGAGGAAATCATCTCAGGCTGCAAGAATGCAGATATTATCGGGTTTTCCTGCACATCGCCGCAAATCAAGCACGGGTTTGAATTAGCTAAGAAGATAAAAAACCCAAGGAACTATATTGTATTTGGAGGATGCCATCCGTCAGCAGTTCCTGACGATACTCTACAACAGGAGTTTATCGATGGGGTCGTTGTGGGGGAAGGAGAAGAGGCTTTTTTGGATATTGTAAGAGGGAATAGGGACCCGATCGTTCGAAAACCTTACATCCAAAATTTGGATGATATCCCATTCCCGGACCGACAAATTATCAAGCAAGAAAGGAACCTTCAGCTCTCAATGAGGAATTACGGAAAGCGAATAGGTGGCATATTTTGTAATCGGGGGTGCCCGTTTAATTGTCTCTTCTGTGCCAGCCATTCGGTATGGTCTCGCAATTGCCGATTTCGTAGCCCGCAGAACATTTTTGAGGAGTTCGAAAAGATTGTTAAGGATTTAAGGCTCGATTTTGTCACCTTTGCGGATGATGAGTTTGGTATTAATAAAGAACAGTTAATTAGTTTTTGTGAACTTAAGATTAGAAATGGTATTAAGACTCCTTGGGGATGTAATGTAGTTGCTAGCACTCTTACAGATGACCTGCTGTCTGCTATGAAAAAAGCTAATTGTACAGAACTCTGGATCGGAGTAGAGAGTGGCTCTCCAAGGATTCTCAAAGATATAGGAAAACCAAATACAATAGAAAAAATAAAAGTAGTTTTTAAAAAAACCAAGGATATGGGTTTCATTCGTCGGGCCTATATGTTACTGGGAATGCCCGATGAGAGTTTTGAAGATATCAAGATGTCTGAAAAATTAATAGACGAGATTGAGCCGGATATTGTTGGTTTTACTATTCTGGCACCCTATCCAGGGACAAAATTTTATGATCCTCAAATCCACAAGGATATTGATTGGTCTATAGTGGATGAGTATCAAAATATGTTGACGAATACTAACTTCCTTTCAAACGAGGATTTAAGAAAGGAACAAAAAAGATTGGTTGAGAAGTATAAGAAGATAATCACAGTTAGACAGCGAGAGACATATGTGTGATTAGTAATAAGAACGGTCTTGGTTATTCAAGAAACATGAAAAACGCAACTAAAGAGAAGATAAAGTCATATTATGACAATCTGTATTCGTCCCTTGAGATAGAAATGAGACCAATAAAAGTGTATAGAAAGGTTATGGAGTATCTTAATGGGCGGAAGGGTTTGAAATTACTCGATGTCTCTTGCGGAACTGGCAACCTGATTAAATGTGCTGGAGAAAAAGGGATAGAGGGATACGGAATTGATATCTCAGAAACGGCTTTAATGTTAGCTCGACGGAACATCGAATGTCGTAAAAGAACTGTCTTAGCAGATGCTACCTATTTACCTTTCAAAGATGGATATTTTGATTTAGTCACCAACTTCGCTTCTTTGCAGTATTATACAGATCAGGAAAAGGCAATATCCGAAATGGTTAGAGTTGCGCGCAAGGGAGGAGGCTTTTGTATCGTAGTGCCTAATGGGAATTTTCCGCTGTTCTATATTAGACCTCAATCTGGCTATAGAATCTGTGGAGGAAAAATTGAAGGGAAACTACTAAAATTCCACGAATGGATAGAGCTATTTAGAAAGAATGGTTTGATGGTGAAAAGAATATATAGAGAAAGTGGCCCCAGTTTGAGTAGCTCTAAATCTCTCTTACAATTTCTAAGAAGAATTCTACTTAAGCTCTCTTCACTATTGCCCAAAAAATTTAATTATGAACTGTATTTTGTTTGTGAAAAAAACTGAAAGTAGTTATTTTTGTGAGGGGGTCTAGTGAGTATCGGGAAAATTTTGAAGACCAGTGCTAAGGTTTTCATAATATTGACAATATTCTATTTTTTAGGAAAAACTCTATATCAGAACTGGGGGCAGATTGATTTTAGGCGGTTACATTTCAATGTTCCTTTGCTCCTGGTTTCTGTTATTTTTCTCTTTGGATATTTTCTTTTATTCATTTTTGGATGGAAATTAATTCTAAGAAACATTGATGTTTCTTTGCCATTTTTAAAAGGTCTTAAGATTATTTTCTATTCCTTGCTAGGAAAATATTTACCCGGGAAAATCTGGACGTGGGCAGGGAGACTATATTTCTGTCAGCAACTCGGCATAGCTCCTAGCAAGACTTTTCTTTCAATAGTATTGGAGCTGGTGTTGATTACGACGAGCGGGATACTGATTTTCTTGGTAGCGATTTTAAATACCTCCGAGTTCAAAATACACGCCAATCCAGTTTTCTTGATAATTGTTGTAATAGTGTGCTTCATAATTATTCATCCGAAGATTTTGATGAGGGGTATGAATTTTTTCTTGCGATTAATGAAGAAGGAATCGATAAGAGTAGACCTGAATTTCTATCAAATATCCGGTATGATGGGCTATTACTGTATCACTTGGTTTTGTTTTGGCACTGCTTTTTATTTTTTGATAAATTCGGTAACGTTCATTGAACCATCTAAGATTCCGATTCTTGCCGGTTCGTTTGCGGTTTCATCACTTATAGGTGCGATGGCTCTATTTGCTCCCTCAGGCTTAGGTCTTAGGGAGGGGATTTTGTCCCTCTTATTGACTAATTTTTTTACTATATCTTTAGCAATTTTGCTCTCCTTTTTGTGTCGAATATGGATTAGTATTGGAGAACTCATACTTACAGGGATTGCCACGAGGATTAAATTATGATAAAGAGGTCACCTTTTTTGAACTTAAAAGGCATGCTTAATATAGAACAATCTAGATTAATTAATCTCTATCGTCTCTGGAATGGCTTTAGTCTTGCTCCGGCAGTGGTAGTATTTTCTTTGACTTATCGTTGTAATCTGGACTGTGAGATGTGTCCGCAGGCGAGAAGCAGAAGGCAATTTATGAAATTGGGTGGTGAAGAACTCGAGTTTAACCAGTTAAAGAAAGCAATTGATCATATTTCTCATTTCCTTTTTAGGCCCCGTATTCATTTAACTGGCGGAGAGCCTTTGCTTTACAATGATTTTATCCCTCTAATAGAGTATTTGAAGAAAGAAAGATTTGTTTGGAGTATGACTACTAACGGCTTGATTCTGGAAAGATATGCCACCCCGATTGTCGATTACCAGGCACGACACTTGAATATATCAATAGATGGCCCAAAAGATATCCATAATGAGATTCGTGGCGATACTGATTCATTTCAAAATGCAATGAGGGGGATTCAGGCTATAAGGAAAGTTCGGGAAGAAAAAGGTTATGATTTTCCCAAAATTACAGTAAATTGTGCTATTCAAGAAAAGAATTATCGGTATTTGGAAGAAACAGTTCAAAGTATGGAAGACAACGGGGCAGATTCATTAACTTTGGAACACTTCTTCTTCGATAAAACGAATGAGTGGAGTATGGATATGGCTCGAAAAATAGATGTTGATTGCTTAAAGCAACAAATGATTAAAATTGAGACTACTTCACATTCTATTCCAGTGGACTTCTTCCCCGGGATAAAATTCTTGGATATTGTGGGATATTATACCGATATTTCCTATAATTTCGGAAATAGCTGTATAGCTCCTTGGCTGATAGTTAGGGTGGAGCCAAATGGCAATGTTAATCCATGTTACCAGGAGGTTGTTTTTGGGAATTTAGTAGAAGAACGCTTGAAAGATATATGGAATAACGATAGAAGCAGGAATTTTAGAATGAAATTGAAAACAGAAGGGATTTTTAAAGGAACAACTTGTGACAGGTGCTGTCATCGGCAATACTACATCGGTAAGACAAAGCCCCTCCTAAGGATTTAAGCCATCATAAAAGATGAACAAGCAAAAAAGTATAGTTGAAAAACGTGGATTTAGTATTAGTAATAGTAATATTAGTATGGATTGGAGTCTACTCGTAATCATCTTTGGAATTTGGGCATATGTAATATGCAGATATTACTTTCAGAACCATCCAGTCGATCTAAGTCAGATTGGTCTATTTTTTCATTTGGAGATAGGGAAAATAACTAAGGGAAGGTTGCTACTATTACTAAATTATTTAAGCACCACGGTTTTACTTTTAGCAATTTTGATTAGTGCGTTTTGGGTGGGGAGTAAGTTATTCAAAGGTCTGAAATTTTATTTTTCTTTTCTCTTGGAAGAATTAATATTCTCTATTGGGTTAGGATTTGTTATCTTCGCATATGGAACTTTGCTATTAGGTTTGTTAGGACTTTTGTATAAATCTCTTTTCTATGGTTTACTAATTGTATTTTCTTTCTTTGGCGTAAGGGAAATAAATAAGTTGTGGAAAATGGATAAATATGTGGCCCGCAAGATTTGGCCGTTGAAGTGCAAAAGCTACTTTTGGACTTATACTTTTGGCCTAGTTTTATTGGCGCTTGTGTTTATTAATTTTTGTATGGCTTTTCTTCCAGAATTGTTTTACGATGCCTTGGTCTATCACCTTGGATGTGCAAATTACTATGTTGTGAAGCATAAAATTATTTCAATGCCTTATAACCGGTTTGGTTATATGCCTCTTTCCATGAGTATGCTTTATGCAATCTGCTTATTACTTCAAGGAACAAGTTTAGCAAGACTTTTACATTTCGCTGCCGGGGTATTAACTTTGATAGCCACTCTATCTTTTTCTAAGAGATTTTTCAAAAATTATTCAATTGGTTTGTTAGGCGGTATCTTTTTTTATTATGCCCCTTTCGTGGCAATGCATTCCTGGACTGGAGGAAATGACTTAGCATTAGCATTCACGCATAGTTTGGCTGTTTATGCCTTGTTGTTATGGTTTGATAGTAACGACGATGCTCAAGCAAAGAAATGGCTGGTCGCATCGGCAGTTTTTGCTGGCTTCACTGCGAGCATAAAGTATTCAAGCGGCTTTTGTCTATTTCCTGTACCTTTTCTGATAATTTGGAATTTTTTTTTGAAAAACAAAGAAAAATTTCTAAAAGTATTTATGAAAGTATACCTTTACTTAGGGATAGTCATTGCTGTTTTGTCTCCCTGGTTAATCAGGTCTTGGGTAGGGACGGGAAATCCAATTTATCCCTTTTTTGATAGGTGGTTAGTAAAAGAGGAAAGAGTTGCTACATCCGATATAACAGAGATAACCGACGAATATCCTATTTTTGGGAAATTATTGGGAGGAAAAGGAGCGACACCGGGTGAGAAGGAATATGAAATAAAGATTTCATCTCTTATCAATTTAAGTAAGAAAATTCTAAAAATGCCCTGGAATCTTACAATAAAAGGGACCTCGAGCTATACATTTGTTGGTCCTTTATTCTTATTATTCATGCCGTTTGTTTTTTTGGTTAAGAGAAAAGAGAAAATAATCATTACTCTTCTCTGGTATTTTTTACTTTCATTTGTTTTTTGGGGAGTGTTTACAGATAGGTTCAAGTATTATATCCCCGCCATTCCCTTAATGGGTATTGTTACTGCATATACGATAGATAGTATTGGTAGATCTATTCCAAAATATTTAGAAAGAACGTTTTTTATATTCATCCTAATATTACTGGGGACAATTCTGTATTCCCTATTAGGGATAATCAAGTTTACCTATTCTCCTTTCAAAGTTTTGACTGGATTAGAGTCACAAGATAACTATTTATCTTTTACACGTCCGGGTTATCCGAATCCTTCGTATGTTGCGATAAAATACATTAATAACAATCTCCCTCGCACAAGCAAAATATTATTTATCGGGGAAGCCAAGATCCACTATATTGAACGAGATTTTATTGCCAACACTGTAGATAATAGGACGCCGATTATTGAATGGGCCCGTTCCAGTGATGACGGGGATGCATTATATAAGGAATTTAGAAAAAATGGAATAACTCATATCCTTTTAAACTTAAGAGAAGCAATAAGAACTTCCAATTTTGGTATCTTTTATTGGAAAGAGCGTGATTTAAAAATCCTTGGTGAATTCTGGGATAAATATCTTAGGCAGATTTATGTCTCAGCCAATAATGTTTTTCTTTATGAACTTATGTCGGAAGAAGAGGCAAGCATAGCACATAAGGGACCATTTAATTTTTTGGCTGAACTAAATAAATATAATTATAAGCCAGAATCTCTACTTGATATATTTATGAAAAATGAAATGTGGGATTATGCGATTAATGAATATAAGGAATATGCTCGCTTTGGATATAATGTCTATTCGCAATTAGGTTACTTATTTTTTAGAAAGGCAGACTTTCGGGAAGCAATTAGAATGTATGAGATGGCCATCGAAAGGGAACACAATCTCGCCAACCTCGCTCAGGGATATGCTTCGCTCTCGCAACTCTACGGCGCACTGGGAGAAAATGAAAGAGCAATCCAAGCCATAATAGAAGCTTTGAAAATTGACCCTCAAAATAGAACATATCAGACTATATATAATAGGTTAAAGATAGAAAAAAAGTAATGTAAGCAGATTCCGGTTCTGTTCAATTAGAGGCTGGCGCTTGACAGAAAGAGCTTTTTATGTTATATTTATTTTTTAGCACTCAGTTATGAAGAGTGCTAATTTGAGGCAGGCAATGAATATGGACCGTTGGAATCGGAAGAAGAAAATTCTACAGACAGTAATTAGCCATTATGCGAGGACAGGAAAACCTGTGGCTTCCAGCATGATTGTTCGGGATTATGATTTTCCTTTTAGTTCTGCAACTGTCCGAAATATTCTATCAGAATTGGAAGAAGAAGGATATTTGACTCACCCATATACTTCAGCAGGGCGAATTCCTACAGACAAGGGTTACCGGTTTTATGTGGACCGCCTGATGGAAGTGCAAAAGTTAACCGGAGAAGAAGAGAGGCGAATTGAAAGGGAGTATCGGGTCAAGAGGAGAGGACTGGAAGAGTTTATGAGGCAGACGAGCAAAACTTTGTCAACCATATCTCACCATGCTGGTTTCATTTTGAGTCCCGCGCTGGACAAGAGTTTCCTTAAGCATATAGAGTTGATACCATTGGGAGATAGCAATATACTCGCTATTCTTCTCACTCACGCCGGGTTAATCAGAGAGGAAGTTATTCAGCTCAAATACGATGTGGATATACAACAACTATATAAAGTCTCAAGGTTATTAAATAGGAGACTATCTGGTTTGCGGGTTTCGGAGGTAAGAGAAGAGATTAGTAAATTGGTTGAAGAGGAGTCTAGCGAATATCTGAAACTATTTGAAGCTGCAAAATGGTTAGTAAGTCAAGCTTTGGCTTCCCAAGAGTCTGAGATATATGTGGAGGGTTCAGCTAATATTCTCGCCTCTATGAGGGAAAACTTACACGATTATGCTGGCGTTAGGTCTATTTTTAGGGCTTTGGAAGAGAAAAGAATTGTCCTGGATATTGTGAGAAGACTTACCAGAAGCGAGGGAATAAAAGTGCTAATCGGGAAGGAAAATTTATTTCCCGAAATGAATAATTTCAGCGTGGTTAGTTCCACCTATAAGTTTGGAAACAGGATAGTAGGCGCGCTGGGAATAATTGGGCCCAAAAGAATGGAATATCCAAAAATGGTCGCTTTAGTTGATTTCGTAGCTAAGATTGTCAACGACATGTTGAACTTGGAAGGAGGATAATTGTACCAATGAAAGAAGAAAAATCTTTACAACCACCAATAGATTTCCGTCTGGAGAATAAATTAAGCGAGCTTGAGATATTGAGGCAGTCTTTTGAAGAGAAGAAGAAACTGGCCGAAAGCTACTACGACCAGCTCTTGAGGCTTAAGGCTGAGTTTGACAACTATCGAAAGAGGATGGAAAAAGAGAAAGAAGAATTGATTGAATTTGGCAAAGAAGAACTTTTGGTTAAGATTCTTGCCATACTGGATAGTTTTGAGCTTGCTTTGAGCTCAGCGAAAGATGAAAAAAATGAAGAGAAATTGATCAAAGAAGGATTAGAGTTGATTTATAAGCAGTTTAAGCAAGTATTGGAAAAAGAAGGGTTAAGGAAGTTGGATGTTCAAGGGAGAAAATTTGACCCAAATTTGCATCATGCGGTTGAGTGTCAAGAATCGGATAGGCATGAGGATAACGAGATACTAAAAGAAATATGCCCCGGTTACCTTTTTCACGAGAAGGTTGTAAGGCCGGCAATGGTGGTAATAGCCAGGGCTAAAAAAGAAGATAAATAATCATAGTTCATAGTTCATAACTCATAACTCATAACTCATAACTGTATAAAGGAGGTTAGGAAAATGGCAAAGATAATAGGCATTGACCTGGGAACTTCAAATTCAGCAGCAGCGGTCATGGTTGGAGGAAAACCTACAATTATACCGAGCGCTGAAGGTACTACTTTAGGTGGCAAGGCTTTTCCTTCATATATCGCTTTTACAAAAGACGGACAGCGATTGGTAGGGGAGCCTGCACGAAGACAAGCGGTCTCCAATCCTGAAGGGACGGTTTATGCAGCAAAGAGGAAGATGGGGACGGACCACAAATATAGAATTTTCGGGAAGGAATATACTCCCCAGGAGATATCCGCTTTCTTACTTCAGAAAATACGAGCGGATGCAGAAGCTTTTGTGGGCGAAAAGGTAGAAAAAGCGGTAATCAGCTGCCCTGCCTACTTTAACGATAATCAGAGACAGGCTACAAAAGATGCCGGAAGAATTGCCGGATTAGATGTGGAGAGGATTATTAATGAGCCAACAGCAGCGTCTTTAGCCTATGGATTAGACAAGGCGGGGAAGGAACAGAAGATTATGGTTTTCGACTTTGGAGGAGGCACTCTCGATGTGACGATTCTGGAGATGTTCTTTGATAAGGCAAAAGCGACGAGCGGTTTCGAAGTGAAGGCAACTGCCGGGGATACCCAGCTCGGTGGGACCGATATGGATAATGCGATTATTAACTACCTGGCAGAGGATTTCAGGAAAGAGACGGGGATAGATGTGAGGAATGACAAAATGGCTTTCCACCGGCTAAGGGAGGCGGCGGAAAAGGCAAAGATTGAGCTTTCCACTACACTTACGACAGAAATTAACCTTCCCTTCATTACTGCTGATGGTACGGGGCCGAAACACATGATAAGGAGCCTGACTAGAGCGAAATTGGAAGAGCTGGTCACTCCCATCGTGGAGAGGTGCGGAGAATCTGTGGAGCAGGCCCTCGAAGATGCTAAGCTCAGCCCTGAAGTAATTGACCGCATAATTCTAGTGGGTGGACCCACGAGGATGCCCATTGTTCAGCGGTTTGTGGAGAATCTTATCGGGAAAAAAGTGGAAAGAGGTATTGACCCTATGGAATGCGTGGCTATGGGCGCCGCCATCCAGGCTGGTATTGCTACGGGAGAGGTTAAGGAAATGCGTCTCCTGGATGTAACACCGCTTTCTCTGGGAGTAGAGACACTGGGAGGAATATTTACAAAATTGATTGAAAGGAACACTACCATTCCTACCAGGAGAAGCCAAATCTTCTCTACGGCAGCAGATAACCAGCCAGCGGTGGATATCCATGTACTACAGGGAGAACGACCTATGGCCAGGGACAATACGGAACTCGGGACATTTCAGCTCGTAGGTATACCACCTGCTCCCCGTGGAGTGCCACGGATTGAGGTGACTTTTGATATAGATGAAAATGGAATTATTCATGTGACCGCAAAAGACCTGGGAACAGGGAAAGAACAGAGCATGAGGATTACAGCTCCCAGGAAGCTCTCCGAAGAAGAGATAGAAAAGATGGTTAAGGACGCCGAGAAATTCAGTACGGAAGATAAGAAGCGGAAAGAAGAAGCCGAACTGAGAAATGAGGTTGATACGCTTGTCTATTCAACAGAGAGATCGTTGAAGGAGTACGGAGATAATGTATCCAAAGAAGATAAGGAGAATATAGAGAAAGCCTTGAGAGCAGCAAAGGAGGCTCTGGCAGGAAGCGACGTGGAGAAGATAAAGGAGACCCGTGATGAACTGACGCGGGCTTCCCATAGGCTGGCTGAGGAGGTCTATAAACAGACAGCGAAGAAGAGAGAGGCAAAGCCAGGAGAGGAAAAGGAGAAGAAGGAAAAAGAAGAGAAAGGCGAAAAGAAAAAAGAAGATGTGATTGAGGCAGAGTACGAGGAGAAAGACGAGGGTGAAGAGAAAAAAGATTGAAAATGCGGATACATCATATTTTTGCACGGTTGAAACCGCCCTTACAAAACCATTGTAGGCACAGATTCAATCTGTGCAGGGGGAGAGGGATTTGGCTAAGAAGGATTACTATGAAGTCCTGGGCATAAATAGAGACGCTTCTATGGACGAGATAAAGAGAGCATATCGTAGTTTGGCACTTAAGCACCATCCTGATGGAGTCCCCCCGGAGAAGAAGAAAGAGGCAAGGGAAAAGTTTAAAGAAATATCTGAGGCCTATGCCGTTCTTTCTGACCCAAACAAGAGAGTTCAGTATGATCAATTCGGACATGCCGGAATTGATGCAACTTATACATACGAAGATATTTTCCGTGGGGCTGATTTTAGTGGATTTGAAGATATTTTCCGTGGCTTCGGTTTCGGAGAATCTATCTTCGGAGACCTATTTGATTTCTTCGGCACAAGGAGAGGGAGGGGAAAAAGAGCAACGCGAGGCGCGGATCTCGAATATACTCAGGCTATAACTCTTGAAGAAGCAGACTCCGGAACAGAGAAGGAGATTGAGATTCTCCATACGGTTACTTGTTCGAAATGCGAAGGATCGGGTGCCAAGCCCGGAACAGGAAGGAAGATTTGTCCCGAATGTCAGGGGACAGGTCAGGTCAGTTATAGTCGCGGAGGGTTATTCTCTTTCAGTTTTTCTCAGACCTGTAGTCGTTGCGGTGGCACGGGAGAAGTCATTGAGACGCCTTGCCAAGTATGTAATGGCAGAGGGAAAGTTAAGAAGAGTTCTTCCATTTCTCTAAAGATTCCACCAGGGGTGGATACTGGAACGAGCATAAGGGTGAGGGGAAAGGGTGAGGCCGGGGAATTGGGAGGTCCCAGTGGAGATCTCTATGTGGTAATTCGCGTGAAGCCACACAAGATTTTCAGGCGTGAAGGAGACGACCTCTATACAGAGGTTCCCATATCTTTCACTACTGCTTGCTTGGGCGGTGAAATTGAAGTTTCTACAATAAGAAGTAGTGTGAATATGCGTATTCCACCGGGCACACCCACAGATAAGGTATTTAGACTGAAGGGTAAAGGAATGCCCAGCCTTCACGGGGGCGGTCAGGGTGATGAGTATGTAAGAGTGATTGTTCAGGTGCCGACAAAACTGACTTCGCAAGAGAAGAAATTGCTCGAAGAATTCCGACGTCTGGAAAATGAGCGCAGTAAGGGGATTTTTAAGAAGATGTTCGGGCAATGAATTTTTGATAAATTAAGAGATTTGAAATTTCGAGTTCTATCAATTTGTAAAGGGGTTCTAATAATGCCCCATTTTTTTGTGTCTCCGGAAAACATAAAGGGTAATCGAGTTTTGATTGAAGGCGGTGAAGCGAAGCATATCGTTACTGTTCTTAGAAAGAAGAGAGGAGACGAAATAGACATATTTGACGGGTGTGGGAATGGATTTACAGTCAGGATTTTGGAGATAGATAGCCTGGATGGATTTCCCAGGATAAAAGGAGAGATAGTTACTCAAGAAAAAAGGAAAATAGAGCCAAGACTCAAAATAACGCTTTTTCAGTCAATTCCTAAGGGAGATAAGATTGGCCTCATCGTCCAGAAGTGCACTGAAATTGGAGTCTCAGAAATATTCCCCATAATTAGTGAGAGAACAATAGTAAGACTCGATTCCGAGAAGGCGAAAGAGAAAGTTCTTCGCTGGCAGAAAATTGCCAAGGAGGCAGCAAAACAGTCGGGAAGAGACTGGATACCTAAGGTGGGCCCCATTCTGGATTTCTCTCAAGCATTGAAGGAATTTTCAAAAAGAAGACCGCAAATAGGCATCATCGCTTGGGAAATGGAAGAGAAAAATGGTCTGAAAAAGGTATTTAGAAGTCGCCTGACAGGTAGACCTTCCGATTTGCGTTTGTCTATATTTATTGGTCCTGAAGGCGGGTTTGGTCCAGAAGAGGTGGAAAAGGCAAAGAAAGCGGGATTGGTACCGGTCAGCTTGGGTTCCAGAATCCTCCGGACTGAAACCGCAGGCTTGGTTGTTGCTGCGGCAGCCCTTTACGAATCATCTGACCTCAGTTCAGAGCGAGAAATGTAAATTGAGATGCCGGGACTGGTTAGGGGTACACCAACTCAATGGTTTGTATCATTACGATCGCTAAAATAACCGTTTTTTTGCGAAATATAAAGTAAATTCTCAACTTTTGGATTTATCAGGTCATTATTGAAAATTCAGGAAAGAATTAAAGTGCTCTATTAAGTTTTTTAAAGGAGAAATATGATGAATAAACTAGAAAAGGAACCTAAATTGAAAAGTCCTTATCTGATCGCAGCGTGGCCTGGAATGGGAAATGTGGCATTGATGGCAGCTTCCTATTTAAAGAATAAACTGGAGGCAGAAGAATTTGGAGAGGTTCAGCCTGCGGGATTCTTTCACCCGGTTGGAGCCTCTGTGAAAGGTAGCGTGGTGGAGATACCGAAATTTCCGAAGAGCAAGTTCTATTACTGGATAGATGGAAGGTCTCTCCATGATTTGGTAATTTTTTTGGGAGAGTCTCAACCATCATTGGAAAAAGAGTACGAGTTCGCCTGTGAAATTTTAGATTTGATGGGAAAATTCGGCGTGAAGATGGTCTATACTTTTGCAGCTATGCCCAGTATTATGGAACACACCAAAGATCCAAAGGTCTGGGGAGTGGCAACCCATAGCTCTCTAACCGAGGATTTAAAGGATTATGGAGTATCTTTGATGAGCGAAGGTCAAATCAGCGGTATGAATGGACTGCTTTTGGCGGTTGCTAAGGAGAAGGGTTTTCAAGGCATCTGCTTGTTGGGTGAACTCCCTTATTATACGGTCCAGATAGAAAATCCTAAATCCTCCAAGGCGGTTCTGGAGGCTCTATGCAAGATGCTGAAAATTGAGGTGGATTTCTCAGAACTCGATTACCAGGCGAAGCAAATAGAGAAAGAGATTGAAAAATTTGTGGACTACTTCAAGATCCCTGAAGCCCATGAGCCAAAGAAACCGATAAGCGATGAAGAGATTGAAAAGATAAAAGAGAGCCTAAGCGCCCACACCAGGATTCCAGATTCTGCTAAAGAGAAGATTCAACGACTATTCCGGGAGGCAAAAAAGGACCTCTCCAAAGCGAGAGAATTAAAAGCAGAACTTGATAGATGGGACATATATAAGGAGTACGAGGACAAATTCCTCGACCTCTTCAGGAAAGGTCACCATTAATTATTTTTGGTGACAGATTGGCAAAAATCCATTGTAGTGTAGCCCTTTATGGGCGTAATTTTTATGGGCATAAAGCCCTACACTACAAAAACCGTTACTGCGGGGCTGGGTAAAATGGGAAATAAAAGTGTAGCAACATACAGTGTGGGATGTAAAGTAAACCAGTATGAGACGGCTCTTATTGAAGAGGAGTTGGGAAGAAAAGGGTTTAGCATAGTTCCATTTTCCGAGATTGCTGACTTTTATGTGATAAATACCTGCACCGTTACTTTAAGGGCTGACCAAAAGTGCCGGGAGTATGTCCGTTCTGCCCTGAGAAGAAACCGAATGGCAAAAATAGTAGTTACGGGGTGTTATGCAGAGAGGAGTCCCGGGGAGTTACAGGAAATTTCTCCTCAATGTAAGGTCTTTGGCAATGCCCAGAAGAAAGAGATTGCAGAACATTTGGCAAAAAACACTTTTGGAATAGAAGATATTATAAGACCTGAAAAGAGGAATGGTCTAGCCAGATTTTCTGGTCACACTCGCGCTTTTGTAAAGATTCAGGATGGCTGTAACACTTTCTGTTCCTACTGCGTCGTGCCCTATGTGAGAAAAGAGATCTCATCCAGACCTATAGATGAAGTCTTAGAGGAAGTTAAGAGGCTGGTAGATTCTGGCTATAGGGAAATTGTCCTATGCGGAATCAATCTGGGGAATTATCAGGAACTAATTCCTCTTCTGGAAAGGCTCAACTCATTACAGGGGCTGGAGAGAATAAGAGTTAGTTCAATTGAGCCTTCGCACATTGACGGAGAGTTCGTCGGGGCAGTGAGTTCTCTCTCCAAGATATGCCACCATCTTCATATCCCCCTTCAGAGCGGGGATGACTATATTTTAAATATGATGAATCGGACATATACGACGCGGGACTATTTCGAAATCATTGAAATGGTGAGGAAGAACATTCCTGATGTAGGGCTTTCCACCGATTTGATTGTGGGGTTTCCTGGTGAAACTGAAGAAAGATTTTGCAATACCTACGAATTTGTGAAGAAAATAGGTTTCTCCAAAATTCATATATTCAGGTTTTCTCCCAGGCCGGGCACAGTTGCCAGTAGATTGCCGGGTAGAGTGCCCCTAACCGAGGTGAGAAGGCGGAGCAGGATACTCAACAATTTAGAGAAAGAGCTAAGGGAAAAATTCTACCGACAATATTTGAATAAAGAGTTGGTGGTCCTCTTTGAAAGAAGGGTGAGGGGAAGAACGGAAGATGGGAGGTTCCTCTATTCTGGCTTTTCCAGTAACTACATCAGGGTCCTTGCGCCGGCAAATGGGGATGAGTTGAACAGGTTAGTTCCTGTCAGGATTAGCGATATAGCCTGTGGATTTGCTATAGGAGAGATTTTACATTGAAGGAAAACATTAGAAACTTTTCCATTATCGCCCATATATACCATGGAAAATCAACCCTCGCCGATAGGATTTTAGAGTTTACTAAGGCTGTGAGCCCGAGGGAGATGAGAGACCAGGTTCTTGACGATATGGACCTGGAAAGGGAGAAGGGAATTACCATAAAAGCAAAAGCGGTGAGACTGGATTACATTGCCGGCGACGGTAAGAGATATACTCTTAATCTAATTGATACGCCGGGGCATGTTGACTTCACATATGAAGTGGCGCGGAGCTTGGCTGCCTGTGAAGGGACTCTTCTGGTCATAGATGCTGCCCAGGGAGTTGAGGCTCAGACGCTGGCAAATGCCTATCTTGCCCGGGAAAATAATCTGAAGATAATTCCGGTGATAAACAAGATCGATTTGCCAAACGCAGATAAGGAAAATGTAAAACGGCAAATCATGGAAATCATAAATGTTGGGGAAGAGGATATTCTCGAGACGAGTGCTAAGCTGGGAATAGGCACTAAAGAGGTATTGGAAACAATTGTCCGCCAAATTCCGCCTCCCTCGGGTTCTCCTGATGCTCCACTTTCCGCCCTGATTTTCGACTCGGTTTTCGACCCGTATCGAGGAGCAGTTATATATGTGAGAGTATTCAATGGGACCTTAAGACCCGGAATGAAGATAGAGATGATGTCCACAGGGAAGGTCTTTGAAGTCACCGAACTTGGCGTATTCCATCTAAAGATGGTATCTTCCCCGAGGCTCGAGGCTGGAGAGGTCGGGTATGTGGTTGCAGGCATAAAAGATATACATAGCGTAAAAATCGGAGATACGATTAAGGACCCAATGAACCCAGCAGGTGAACCTTGTGCTAAGTTAAGGGAGGTAAAACCATTTGTGTTTTGCGGACTCTACCCTGTAGATACTGGAGATTACGAACATCTAAAGAAGGCTTTAGAGAGGCTTAGACTAAATGATGCCTCATTTGAGTACCAAGCAGAAGACTCAGTGCTTGGCTATGGCTTTCGCTGTGGCTTTTTGGGGCTTCTTCACATGGATATAATTAAGGAGCGGTTAGAACGAGAATATAATCTGAATTTAGTTATCACTGCCCCCAATGTGGTTTATCGGGTAAAAAGGGTTAAAGGGGGAAAGAAAAGTGCTAAGGACTCCGAAAAGGGAGAGATAATCTATATAAACAATCCAGCCCATCTTCCTCCACAAAACGAGATTGCCGAGATTGCTGAACCGTTCGTCAAGGCGACAATTATCTTGCCCAGCGAATTTCTGGGAGCAGTAATGAAACTTATGGAGAAGAGAAGGGCAAAATTTGATTCAATGAAGTACATAAATCCTCAAAGAGTAGTTTTGAGCTACGAATTGCCACTTGCGGAAATGATTGCGGGATTCTATGACAGATTGAAGTCGGTAAGCCGTGGATTTGCTTCTCTTGATTATCAACATATTGGATACAGGCTGCAAGACCTCGTGAAATTAGTGATATTTATAAACTATGAACCGATTGAGGCGCTTTCTGTAATTGTTCCCCGCGATAAGGCATATTATCGAGGAGAGAGGATAGCCAGCGAGTTAAAACAGGTAATCCCGAGGCAGCAGTTCCCCGTGCCGATTCAAGCAAAAATCGAAAATAGAATTATTGCCCGAGAGACTATTAAGGCTTTTCGCAAGGATGTAACTGCTAAGTTATACGGGGGAGATGTTACCAGGAAGATTAAACTTCTGGAGAAACAGAAAGAGGGCAAGAAAAAATTGAAGAAAATAGGAAAAGTCGATGTTCCACAAGAGGCTTTTCTAACCTTTTTGAAATTTAGCGAAGAGGAGTAGAAATGGTACTATTTCTATACTACCTTAGCACAGGCATAACAATTGGAGCCGTCCTTTTTATTTTCTTTAGGTTACCTGAAATGCAGACCGAACTCAAAATGGTAATTGTCGCCGGGATTTTGGGTTTCGAGGCCTTGATTCTTGGATGGGTTACGAAGAGAGCGAAGGAAAAGCTCCTGAAGAGAGTTAATGTGACCAGGGAGTGGGTAAACACTGGGCTCGTAGCGGTTGCTTTGGCGTGGGCGATAATGTCTTTCATTATTCAGGCGTTCAAAATACCCTCTGGTTCTATGATGGATACACTTAAGATTGGCGACCACATTTTTGTAAATAAATTCATCTACGGAATTCATATTCCCTTTTCTAACAAGTACTTCTTTCCCCTTCAGGAGCCAAGGCGGGGGGAGATAGTTGTATTTCGGTTTCCCCTTGACCCCAGGAAGGACTTCATTAAGAGATGTATCGGGGTCCCTGGGGATATAGTTGAGATAAAAGATAAGAAGGTCTACATTAATGGCAAGTTACAGGAAGAGCCATATGCTATTCATACAGATGAAAAAGTCTATCCTAATTCTAAACACTTGCCCTCCATGTATAGGGACCGCGACAATTTAGGTCCCATTGTCGTTCCAAAAAATTCCTTCCTTATGATGGGTGATAACCGTGACCATAGTTATGATAGCCGTTTCTGGGGGCCGTTAGAGAGAGGCTATATTAAGGGAAAAGCCCTTCTTTTATATTGGCCACCGAAGAGAATCAGGATAGTCAGATAGCCCCTTCAAACCACAAATTATGGCGGACTAAATAGTATGGAGAAATACGATCTCGCAATTGCTCCTGCAAAATATATCCAGGGCGAAAATGTTTTATACAGTCAGGGGAGAGTAGTTTCCGATTTTGGAGATAAAGCCTTGTTGATTGGTGAAGAGTCCATCTTAACGAAGTTTAGTCATCAATTAGATTGTCTACTAAGCAGGAAAAGTGTTTTCCGTGGGCAATTTAACAGGGAATGTTCAAAGATGGAAATCGGTAGACTCTTGGGATTGGAAAAGAAATGGAAAGCCCAGTTTATTGTTGGAATTGGTGGGGGCAAGGCTCTCGATACTGCCAAGGCGGTGGGCTACTATGCTCATCTGCCCGTTATCACAATTCCCACGAGCGCTGCTACTTGTGCTGCCTGGACTGCGCTTTCTGCAATTTATACTCAAGATGGGAGAGCGAGGAGATACCTGATTTTGGATAGATGTCCTGAAGCGGTTCTGGTTGATACTCTAATTATGGCTGATTCGCCAGTAAGGTACCTTGTGGCAGGAATGGCTGACGGATTGGCAAAGTACTATGAGACAATGGCTTATACCGGAGGTAGGTCATCAAGTCTGACAGTAGAAATGGCAATAAAGGCAGCCCAATCAATCTACGATGCGGTATTTGAAGATGGTCCTACTGCAGCGAAAGATAATATGAAAAAAAAATTGACGCCTGCTCTTTTGAGGATAGTTGAGTCGAATATTATGCTGGCAGGCCTGGTAGGCGGAGTTGGGGGAGAGGGCTGTCGGGCAGCGGCGATCCACGCCCTTAATAATGGCTTTACGCAGATTCTCCAAACACACAATTATCTTCATGGCGAAGTGGTAGCGTTCTGCACCCTCGTACAGTTATTTCTTGAAGGGAAGACGGAAGAGTTGGAGAAGATCAACAGTTTATACAAAAGACTCGGACTACCGAGGACCCTGAAAGAAATCGGCCTCGAGGCCGTCGCCTCCTATTCTCGAGCGAGAAGGGAACGACTTAATGCGTCAGAGCGACTTTTAAAAAAAGTGGTGAAATACGCTTGTTCCCCGCAGGAGACGATGAAAAATCTACCTAAGAAGGTATCCGAGAAGATCGTGTTTAAGGCCATATTGGAAGTTGACCGTATGGCCCGGGAATAATTTTTTAAAAATATACTTGACAAAATCGGTAATATAAATTATAATTTTTTTAAATATTCTTAACTTAGAAAGTTGATTTAATTTGGGAGTGAACATTCCTGGGAGACGGGTGTAAAATGGAGAGGGTAAGTGGTTTAAGATGCAGGGAATGCGGAAGGAAATATGAGGCAAAAGCGATCTATGTCTGTGAGTTCTGCTTTGGGCCTCTGGAAGTTGACTATGAGTATGAGGAGATTGGGGAGGAGATTTCCAGGGAGAAGATAGCGGGTGGCCCGAAATCGCAATGGCGGTATTGGGATTTATTGCCTGTAGAGACAAAAGATGTCATCAGTCTGGGGGAGGGGTACACTCCTCTGGTGCGGGCGAAGAATTTGGGCAAACTCTTGGGTTTGGAAAAGCTATACATAAAAAATGATGCAGTAAATCCCACATATTCTTTTAAAGATAGGGTAGTTTCTGTAGCCATAACCAGAGCGGTAGAACTGGGGTTTGAAACCATAGCTTGCGCTTCAACAGGTAATTTAGCCTGTTCTGTCTCCGCATACAGTGCGTATGCAGGGATAGAGGCTTTCGTCTTCATTCCAATAGACTTGGAAAAGGGCAAAATCATTGGAGCGGGAATATACCAGCCTAACCTGATTGGCGTGGAAGGGGACTACGACCAGGTAAATCGACTCTGCAGCGAAGTCGCTGATAGTTTCCCGTGGGCTTTTGTAAATATAAACATTAGACCTTATTATGCAGAGGGTTCAAAGACTTTGGGGTTCGAAGTTGCTGAACAACTTGGCTGGAGAGCTCCCGACCACGTGGTTATTCCCCTGGCTTCGGGCTGCCTTATGACGAAAATATACAAAGGATTAAGAGAATTCAATGTCTTGGGACTGATTGGAAAATTTGGAACGAAATTTTCCGGAGCGCAAGCAGAGGGATGCTCACCGATTGCTACAGCGTATAAGGAGAATTCAGAAATCATTAAACCGGTGAGGCCGAACACTATCGCAAAGTCTTTAGCTATTGGCAATCCCGCTGATGGGTACTATGCTTGGAAGATAATGAAGGAAACCGGGGGATTTGCTGAAACTGTAAACGACGAAGAGATTGTAGGGGGAATTAGACTTCTGGCAGAGAATGAGGGAATATTTACTGAAACTGCAGGTGGAGTGACCATAGGAGTTTTGAAAAAATTGGCTCAAACGGGGAAAATTAAGAGGGACGAGTTAACGGTTGCTTTCATAACGGGTAACGGATTAAAAACTCAAGAAGCAGTTTCGGAAGTAGTAAGTAGGCCGAAAAAGATTGCTCCAACTCTCAAAGCATTTAAAGAGGAGTTTCAGCGAATGTAACAAGCAAATTCACACAGGATAGTTTTTCATCGCCAAAGGAATTTCCTAACGCCAAAAAACTTCGGACTTTCTGAGGCGCAAATCGAAACTCCTCGTCCCCGATAAATCGGGGGCTCGTCAGACAGCGATTTGCTTTTGTGGCGAAGTAGCTGTCCTCGTTTTTTGGCTAAAATTCCTTAAAGCTCTTCAAAACTATCTTTTGCTAATATATTCCAACAGGGGCTTGACACTACGCTATCATAGGAGGAAAGCATGACTACGAAAGTTAAAATACCTGCACCTTTGAGAAGGCTGACTGGAAGCAAAGCAGTGCTGGAAACAGAGGCAGAGACTCTAATCGATTTAATCTCCGATTTGGATAGCAAATATCCTGGCATAAAAGAGAGAATCTACGATGGGAAAGAAATTCGTCGCTTCGTCAACATTTTTGTTAACGGAGAGGATGTTCGTTTCAGGGACGGAATTAGAACTAAAATTCCCAGGGGTAGCGATGTTTCCATAGTGCCAGGAGTAGCCGGGGGTTAATAATGGGTAGAGAAAATGGAGGGAACGATGTCTAAAAGACAACTTGATCTAATTTTTCCAGAAGAAATGGTGAAAGAACCTGTCATTTGGGAAATGTCTAAGAAATTTGATGTTATCTTCAATATTAGACGGGCAAGGGTTACTGAAAGTATGGGAGAATTGGTAATTGAATTGGATGGGGAGGATGAGATTTTGGATGAGGCGATGGCCTGGCTCAGGAAGAAAGGCATAAAAGTTAAACCCATCAGTCACGACATACTGGAGTGAAAGATATTGGGAGCGTGAAGGGATGGAAGAAAATTTGAACCGCTACTCGAGACAGATTCTATTTTCCCAAATTGGCGAAGAGGGCCAACGGAAGATTGGAAATAGCAAGGTCGTTTTGGTCGGTTGTGGCGCTTTGGGAACAATAATTGCCAATAATCTGGTCCGCGCAGGAATAGGAGAGTTGAAAATAATCGACCGGGACTTCGTTGAACTGAATAATTTACAGCGCCAAATTCTTTTCGACGAAGAAGATGTTAGAAGAAATATACCGAAGTCAGTTGCAGCAGTTGAAAAATTGAAAAGAATTAATTCCGAAGTGAAAATGGAAGCAGTAGTCGCTGATGTCAATTTCACTAATGTAGAGACTCTTTTGAAAGACACCAAAATTTTGGTGGATGGAACGGATAATTTCGAGGTGAGGTTTCTCTTGAATGACGCCTGCGTAAAAGGCAACATTCCCTGGATTTACGGCTCCTGCGTGGGGTCTTATGGGCTCTCTATGAACATTATTCCGGGCAGGACTCCCTGTTTCCGCTGTCTTTTTGAAAATGGACCTTTGCCCGGGATGGCTCTCACTTGCGATACAGCGGGGGTAATAAGCCCGATTGTCAATATCATTGCCGCAATTGAGACAACAGAGGCAATCAAATATATAACAGGCAATTTTGACGCACTAAACAGGGATTTGATTACAGTTGATGTCTGGGAGGGCTCTTTTGAAAGGTTTAATATCAACGACAGAAAGGATAAATTTGACTGTCCCTGCTGTAAACAGAGAAAGTTTGAATTTTTGGAGGCTAAAGAAGGCTCATCAGTAACTTCTCTTTGCGGAAGAGACGCAGTGCAGATAACTCAGAAATTTGTTGCCCGGGTCGATTTCCAGGAACTTGCAGAAAGATTGAATAGGATAGGGAAAGTTACTTTTAACAAGTTTATCCTCAGGTTTTCAATTGATGGATATGAGATTAACCTCTTTCCCGATAGCAGGGCGATAATCAAAGGTACTAATGATTTCTCTGTGGCAAGGGGATTGTACGCAAAATATATAGGAACATAAAAAGAAGATTTTCTATGAAACGAATCATTTACTTTGATAATGCGGCCACCTCGTGGCCGAAGCCGGTAAGTGTATATAGGAAAATGGATGAGTTCTTACATGAATGGGGGGCAAATCCTGGTCGGGCTGGACATCGGATGGCAGTTGGCGCTGAGAGAATAGTTGAGGAAATTCGATTCCAGATAGCCCGATTTTTTGGCATTAATGATTCTCGAAGAATTATCTTTACGCTGAATTGTACTGACTCACTCAATATAGGAATTAAGGGATTGTTAAAAAGAGGAGACCATGCAATTACGACTTACTTGGAACACAATTCTGTTTCTAGGCCCTTAGAAAGTTTGGTCAGAAAGGGAATAATTAGTGTGAAGAGGATCGATCATAATGAAGAAGGATTTATCGATTTAGAGGAACTATCCAGGGCTTTTACTCCCCAAACCAAGCTGGTTGTGGTTGTGCATGGTTCGAATGTCATCGGGAGCCTACAGCCGATTCGGGAAATTGGAAGAATTTCTAAGGAAAAAGGTGCCATTTTTATGGTCGACGCAGCACAGACTGCCGGAATCATTCCAATTGATGTGGAAACAGATAATATTGACCTTTTGGCTTTTCCTGGCCACAAAGCCCTGTTTGGTCCTCCCGGAACGGGAGGCCTGTATGTTGGACCCCGAGTATATTTGGAACCCTGGCGGGAAGGGGGGAGTGGTGTGGATTCCGAATCCGAGTTACAACCAGAAGAGT